>Ga0316218_1001196_pt1 | contig 29636 bp, 26 predicted proteins | sample TBH18003metaG_FD_203634 | JGI IMG/M metagenome (GOLD analysis project Ga0316218, IMG submission 203634) | Freshwater microbial communities from Trout Bog Lake, Wisconsin, USA - TBH18003 | ecosystem: Environmental > Aquatic > Freshwater > Lake > Hypolimnion/Profundal zone | place: USA: Wisconsin...
CTGTTTTTTTCATGGATCCCAATACTCACATCGATCCAATTTATGAATTTGAAGGATTGTAAATTTATCTTTTCATTCTGCCTTTAAACTCAGCAAGAAACTTTTTACTGTACTCGCTTAATATCAATCTTCCGCTGATTGCAGCTCGTTCCAATAATAATTCATTCCAATTTTCTGTTCCTTTCCAGAAAGCTTTTTTTATTTCATACATAGCTTCACTGCTTGAATTAGCTAAAGTATTTGATAATCGATTAACGGCTTCTTCCATTAATTCAATCGTATCAAATATTTCAGCAAACATTCCTTTTTGTTTGGCCCATTGCGCTGAACGAAAATTTGTTCCATCAATCGTTAATTCATACGCAGCAGTAGTACCGATCTTTCGTTCAACTGCAGGACCAACAACAAATGGACCTATGCCCACCGGTAATTCTGATAATTTAATTTCAGCATTTGTTGTTGCTAAACAATAATCACAACTGCTTGCCAATCCAACACCGCCGCCAATCGCTTTGCCTTGAATTCTTCCAATAATAAATTTGGGGCATTGACGCATGGCATTAATTACCTTGGCAAATCCGGTAAAAAATTGCAATCCTTCTTCTTCATTTTCAATCGTCATCAATTCATCAAATGAAGCACCCGCACAAAAAGTTTTATTACCACCACTTTGTAATATCAATACTTTGCTATTCGAATCAAATCCAGCAGCAACAATGGTTTCTGCAAGTTGAGCTAAAATTTTTGAAGGTAATGAATTATGTTGCGGTGTAAAAAACTCAATTACACCAATATTATTTTCAACGATATATTTTACGTATGATTCATTCATATAAAATGATTAACTATTAATGCCCCCGCTTACTTCAATACGCTGACCATTTATCCATTTTGCATCATCTGTACAAAGAAATGCTACTACACTTCCAATATCGTCCGGACGGCCAACACGACCAAATGGTTGCATTGAACTGATCATAGATTTTACTTGAGGATTGTTTCTGATGAACCCATTATTAAAATCAGTTTCAACAGCACCCGGAGCGACAATGTTTGCACCAATTCCTCTTGCACCTAATTCTTTCGTTAAATATTTAGTGAACACTTCTAATGCGCCTTTCATGGATGCATAAACGGAATAACCAGGGTTACTGAATCTGGTTGTTCCGGATGAAATATTAATGATTCTTCCGCCTGAATTAATATGCGCTAAACATTTTTGTGTTAAAAAATAAACACTTTTAAAATGTACATTTAAAAATTCATCAAATACTTCTTCTGTTACTTTTTCAAAAGGAATAGTAGCACCCATGCCTGCATTATTTACTAAAAAATCAAATGATGTTGTATTCCATTTTGATCGCAATGTTGAGATTAGGTTTGCAACAAAACCATCTAATGATTTAAAATCTGCCATATCTAAATGCAATGCAGTAGCCTGTCTTCCTATTAATTCAATTTCTCTCACTACCTCATTCGCCATTGCTTGATTACCCCGATATGTAATGACTACATCTATTCCTTTTTTGGCAATATTGATGGCCATATCTTTTCCTAAACCCCGGCTACCACCTGTAACGATGGCTATTTTTGTTATTGCTGACATAAGTATTTTATTTCTTAAAACAATATTACTACGCAATAGTTTAATTATTGTTCTTTCTTTTTTACCATGGTTAAAATAGTGGCAATACCAATCAATTCATCCGTGTCATCAAAAATTTCAACAAACCATTTAACAATTCCCTTTGCAATATCAGTCTCTTCATTTTTCTCCTGACGAATTTTTTCTTTACAAGTAAATCGAATGTAAATTTCTGTTCCCGGATAAACCGGTTTTGTAAACCGCAATTCATCAATTCCATAATTCAATAAAACCGGATTGATATGATAGCTATCTACAAACAAACCGGCAGCAATACTCATAATTAAATAACCATGTGCTACCTGGCCTTCAAACATGGTTCCTTCGAAATTGGTTTCTTTTAAATGTGCATAAAAATGATCGCCACTTAAATCAGCGAATTGATTAATTGCATCAGCAGTGATTAATTTTTTTTCTGTGATGATTTGATCACCAATATTTAATTCTTCAAAATATTTTTTAAAAGGATGCTTTGAATCGCTTATCCCATCTGCATTAGGTTGATAAACATTACTCACTGCAGTAATCATATTCGGTGAGCCCTGAATAGCTATTCGTTGCATGTAATGTTTTACACCCCGAATACCGCCCATTTCTTCACCACCACCTGCACGCCCCGGACCCCCATGCACCAATAATGGCAATGGAGAACCATGCCCGGTATTTTCTTTACCGCATTCATGATTCAAGATTAATATTCTGCCATGAAAGGTTCCCGCGCTCAAAACATATTGTTTTGCCTTTTGTTGACTGGCCGTAACAATGGTTGATACCAATGAACCTTTACCCAATTTTGCCAAAGCGATAGCCTCATCAAAATACCGATAGGGCATCAATGTAGATACCGGGCCAAATACTTCAACTTCATGAACTTCTTTCGATTCGAATGGATTTGCATTCAATAATAAAATGGGCGAAATAAAAGCGCCTTTATCTTTATCTGCGTCCAATACTTCCACACTATCTAAATTTCCGTAAATGATTTGAGAAGAGGCCAATAATTTTTGAATTTGTTCTTTCACTTCTTTTCGCTGCGATTCGCCTGCCAAACTTCCCATCCTTACATTTTCGTTTATCGGATTACCGATTATTGTTTGTGCCAAAGCCTTACCCAGTGAGGCTTGTACAGCTTCTAATTTATTTTCAGGTACAAAAATTCTTCGAACGCCTGTGCAACGTTGTCCGCATTTCAACGTCATCTCTCTTCTCACTTCTTTAATAAACAAATCCCATTCAGGCATACTCGGTTCAATATCATCAGCCAAAACAATACAATTCAAAGAATCTGCTTCCATCGTAAATGGAATATTTTCTTTTACGATATTTGGATTTTGCTTTAACATTAATCCGGTTGAAGCAGAACCTGTAAAAGTGATAATATCTTGAGAAGTAACATGATCTAAAATATCTCCGGCACTCCCGCATAATAATTGCAAGGAACCATCGGGTAAAATTTTTGATGCAATGATTTCTTTTACCACCGCTTCTGTTAAATAAGAAGTAACAGTAGCAGGTTTTACAACAGCAGGAACACCTGACAATAAATTCACTGCAATCTTTTCCAGCATACCCCAAACAGGAAAATTAAATGCATTAATATGAACAGCTACGCCTTCTTTGGGTATTAATAAATGATGACCGATAAATGTATTTTGTTTTCCTATGGGAATAGTTTCTCCATCCAAACAAAAAGATTCATCCGGAAATTTTCTGCGTAAAGAAGCATAAGAAAATAAGTTACCGATACCACCTTCAATATCAACCCAGCTATCTGCTTTGGTAGCACCTGTTTGATAAGAGAGTTGATAAAATTTATCGAGATGATTTCTTAAATGCAATGCCAATGCTTTCAACATTAAACCACGTTCATGAAAACTTAATTTGCGCAAAGCAGGATTGCCTTTGGTTCTTGCATAATGTAATACTTCTTTAAAATTAATTCCTTTGGTTGTTGCAAAGCCAATCCTGTTGCCGGTTACTGCATTGTACAAAGTTTGTCCCTCTCCTTCTCCCTTTATCCAATTGCCAACAACATAATTTTCTAATTGATACATAGCGATCGTTATTAAAAACAAAACTAACAATTGTAAGTATATATCAAATTAAAAAAATCCCGCCAAGAAAAATTTTGACGGGACAGCAGTTGGTTATAGTTGCAAAAAGTTAACTCAAGATACGCGTTTATCAATTTCAAAACTCAATGCATTAAAAATATCTTCTACAGTACCCACACCTTTTACATGTACTACTTTATTAAATTTTGTATAGTAATCTGCTACTACAGAAGTCTTTTTATGATATTCAGCAATACGTGCTCTCACTACTTCTTCGCTATTGTCATCACTTCTTCCACTGGTTAATCCGCGATTCAATAAACGTTTTACCAATTCTTCTTCATCTACCTGCAAAGCCAATACAACGTTGATTTCACTATTTTTTTCCTTCAATAAATTATCCAATGCAATACTTTGTGCTTCTGTTCTCGGAAACCCATCAAATAAAAAACCTTTCGCATTGGGGTTGTTATCTAATGCAGAGCGAATCATTCCAACCACAACTTCATCTGGTACTAAATGACCTTTATCCATGATCGATTTTGCTTCTAAACCCAAAACAGTTTTTGCAGCAATTTCGCTGCGTAGTAAATCGCCTGTACTTAAGTGTTTAAGATGATATTTTGCAATCAGCTTTTCGCTTTGCGTTCCTTTTCCACTTCCGGGAGGGCCAAATAAGATAATATTGAACATGTACTTGCTAACCTTGTGTGAGGAACAAATATAAGCCAGCCTATTTAAAAATCATTTAACAAATCCTTTTAAAAATACTGATTTTTGTCAGTAAGGATGAAGATAAAAGCCCGTCTCACTCATTGTTCGAACCAATTATACATTTCAAACGTAATTATAATACTAAATCAATGATTATGAAATTTATTTTCATCATACTATTATCTTCAATTACATTAATTAGTTGCTCTGCGCAACCCAATCAAATTAAAAAAAATAATATGGACAGCATTAAAAAAAATAACCCTGTGTATTCTAACAACAGTAACGATAAAGTAAATTTAAGTGATGAGGAATGGAAAAAAATATTAAGTCCGGAAGTGTATTATATAGCTCGCCAAAAAGGCACCGAAAGGCCCGGCACCAGTGCTTTTGAGCATTCAACAGAAGTGGGCACCTATTATTGTGCAGCATGTGGCAACCCTTTATTTAAAAGTGATACTAAATTTGAAAGCGGTTGCGGATGGCCCAGTTTTTATGAGCCCATCAGCAAAAGTTCCATCATTTATTTACCTGATAATACATTTGGAATGAAGAGAACGGAAGTAGAATGTGGCAGATGTAAAGCTCATTTGGGGCATGTGTTCGAGGATGGGCCCCCTCCAACAGGTTTACGTTACTGTATTAATGGTGTAGTACTTGATTTTGAAAAAGCAAAAGTTGCCGAGAAAAAGTATGATGATAAGAAAAAAGGATAATGTTACTTATACCAGCCCTGCAATTGCAGGGTTTTTTATTTATGTAATATTTCAATTTATATCCTTATCAAAAACTTACTTTTGCACTGTTTATCAGAAAATTGTTTATGAGTGATTTAAAATTAAGCCATCTCGCAGAAACATTGATTGGCAGCGAAATTGTAAAGTTGGGTAATGCTATCAGTGAACGCATTCGCAATGGCGAAAAAATTTATAATTACACCATTGGTGATTTTGATCCGAATATTTTTCCTATTCCAAAAGAATTAGAAGAATTGATTGTTGAATCTTATCATCAACATCATACCAGTTATCCTGCAGCAGATGGAATAGTGGAATTAAGAAAATCAGTCAGTTCTTTTTTAAAAGAATGGGAAGGATTGGATTATACGCCGAATGAAATTCAAATTGCATCAGGTGGCCGACCATTAATCTATGCATTATTTAAAACCATTGTTGACAAAGGCGATAAAGTAATTTATGGTGTTCCTTCGTGGAATAACAATCATTATGTGCATTTAACAGATGGTGAACATTGTTTAATCGATTGCCCGGTTGAAAATAATTTTATGCCAGCACCAAAAGATATTGCTGCACATATAAAAGGAGCTACACTTATTTGCTTGTGTACCCCTCAAAACCCAACAGGCACAACACTTTCCAAAGAAGCATTGGAAGAGATTTGCGATATGATCATCGCAGAAAATAAAACAAGAAAACCGGAACAGAAGAAATTATATTTATTATTCGATCAAATGTATTGGACATTAACGTATGGTGCTACTGTTCATGTAAATCCTGTTTCGCTAAGACCCGCCATGAAAGAATTCACTGTTTTTGTAGATGGTATTTCAAAAGCATTTGCATCTACCGGCGTTCGCGTAGGTTGGGCATTAGGCCCTGCTGAATTAATTGCAAAAGTAAAAGCTATATTAAGTCATGTTGGTGCATGGGCCCCCATGGCAGAACAAAAAGCAACTGCAAAATATCTTTTACAAAATGAATCGATTGGTGTTTATCTTAAACAATTCAAAGCGGCGATTGAAGAAAGATTGGTGAATATTTATAAAGGATTTATTGAATTAAAAGGTAAGGGTTACGCTGTTGATGCCGTTACACCACAAGCGGCTATTTATTTAACCGTAAAATTTGATTTGGTAGGTAAAACTACAGCTGAAGGAAAACTAATGGCCACTCAAAGCGATGTAACATCATATATTTTAAGTGATGCTAAATTGGCTATTGTGCCTTTTTCTGCATTTGGAGCAAATAGCCAAAACCCCTGGTACCGCTTAAGTGTAGGAACTTGCAAAATAGAAGAGATTGATGAAATGTTTGCATTAGTTGAACAAGCGCTTCAAAAATTAAGCTGATTAATTTTTATTGCATATAAATACAAAAGGTTTATTTGCTCTTTCCCTGATAGTGTATTCAACTTTTAATGGAGCATTAATAATTTTACATCTATTTACATCAATTACTTCATTAACAATACTGAATTGTTGCATCACTTCTACTTCATTCAATAATAAATTAATCCACTCAACTTCTTGTTGAATCTTATCGGGATTAAGTACATTTTGTTTAGACAATACTAACAAATCTCTGTTGTTCCTGTTCATACTGTTGGGGATATATAAACAATCTTAATAGCCACTTGGTTTTCTCACCGGACACATACATTGTTTTTTTGCATTGTTCTTAGAGAAAATACCGCACGATGTGATAATCATACTAAATAACAATACAAAAAAAAATAAGTTCAAACTCCTTTTCATATACAGCTTCTAAAGTAGTAATTTTTCAGCGTAATTAAAGTCAAGAAAAAATACTTGTCAGAAAAAATTAACAAACCAACCGTTTTAATTGCCCCGTTAGATTGGGGTTTGGGCCATGCTACTCGTTGCATTCCTCTCATTAAAGCATTGCTTGTTGAAGATTGTGCTATTATTATAGCAACAGATGGTGCACAGCAAATTTTATTAAAGCAGGAATTTCCACAGCTACAATTTATAAAACTCAAAGGTTATCAAGTAAAATACGGTAAAACCGGTTGGGCATTGCCATTGAATATCATAGGGCAAATACCAAAGATTTTAATATCGATTTGGAAAGAGCATCGTTGGTTAAATAAAATTAGTAAGCAATACTCGATTGATGCAGTCATCAGCGATAACCGCTATGGATTATATCATTCTAATATCCGCACTGTTTTTATCACGCATCAATTAACTATCAAAACACAATTTGTTTGGTTAGAAAAAATTTTACAACGAATCAATTATCGATTCATCAATCGGTTCAATCAATGCTGGATTCCCGATTATGGAAATGAAATAAATATTGCCGGTAATTTATCCCATCCGGCTTTAATGCCCGCCATTCCTACATCCTATCTTGGAGCATTGGGAAGATTTGATAAAAATACTACTACAACAATCAAATATGATTATTGCTTTTTATTATCCGGACCTGAACCACAAAGAACAATACTAGAAGAATTGATTATGAAAGATCTTCATTCACTCAATAAAAAAATTATAATAGTTAGAGGTACACCTAACAATTATAAAGTAATAAGTTTAAATGAATGGATTGAAATAAAAAATCATCTTTCGCAAAAGGAATTAGGTAAAGTGATACAAGAGAGTGAATATATTATTTGCAGAAGTGGTTATTCAAGTTTGATGGAAATATTATCACTAAGCAAAAAATCAATTCTTATTCCAACTCCGGGACAAACCGAACAAATTTATTTAGCAAAAAAAATGCAACAGCAGCAATGGTGTTTTTCAGTTGAACAGAAGAATTTTAGTTTATTAAAAACATTACAAGAAGCTCAGCATTTCAAGTTTCAGTTGCCGAGCTTAAATAAAACGAATCTGCCCTATTTCATTCATCAATTCATTGCAACATTATCAAGTAAGTAATTTTATTTTGTATCAATGAACAAAAAAATAAAAGCACATATTGCAGTTTTATTGGGAAATTTCTTCTTTGGCAGTGCAATTGTTGCTGTTAAACATGTATCACCTTCATTGATGCAACCCTTAGCACTTAATGTTATCAGGGTTTCTGTAGCATTAATCTTGTTTTGGTTTTTATTCTTATTAAACCCTTCTCATGCATGGATCAGAAAAAAAGATATCCCTTTATTTTTATTATGCGCAGCAACAGGTGTTGCCATCAATCAAATATTATTTATTAAAGGAGCTTCATTAACAAGTCCAATCCACACTTCATTATTAGCGTTAACTACCCCTGTTGCAATTACCATTATTGCTGTATGGTTATTAAAAGAAAAATTTACAAGCAATAAATTAGTTGGACTGATATTAGGAATTTCAGGCGCAGCTATTTTAATTCTCTCTAAAGATCAGGTTAATAAAAGCAGCAGCATATTGGGAGATCTGTTTGTAATTATCAATGCCGCCTCTTATGCATTCTATTTAGTGTTGGTGCAACCATTGATGCAACGATATAAACCTGTACATGTAATTAGATGGATCTTTTTCTTTGGCGCTTTGATGATTGTTCCTTTGGGTTGGAATGATTTTATACAAATTAAATGGAATGCATTTGTATGGACACATTGGCTGGCATTGAGTTTCGTTGTATTGGGTGCAACATTTCTCGCTTATATTTTTATCATTTATGGTATTGCGCATCTCGGCTCATCCATTACCGGAACATATATTTATACACAACCAATATTCGCAACAATCACTTCAATGATCTTATTCAATGAACGATTATCACTTATCAAATTATGTTCGGCTGCACTAATTTTTGCAGGCGTATATTTTGTAAACAGAAAAAAAGAATTAACTACAGCGGAAGGTTTAGAAAGTTTAGATTAAATGGCTTTCGGGTAATCAAAAAATAAAAATGTCTTTTTTGCTTTTGCAAAATTTTTCCAGGAATCTGTGTCTATTTTCACTGCAAACACGCTACAGGTGGGCATATTATCGATATGTGTATTAGTGAGTTCATTTGCAAAATCAGTGATTCCGGGATTGTGAGAAAAGACAGCAATTGAATTAAGATTATTATCAACAGAGCTAATCACTTCATAAAAGGTTTTTGGGGCAGCATGATACAATTCTCTTTTTTTAATGATACTATTTTCTTTTACCCCATATTCATCTGCAAAATAAACAGCAGTTGTTAATGCCCGATTGGCAGTGCTTGAAATAAATGCATCAATCAAAATATTTTTTTCCAATAATCTTTTTGCCATCATAGGAGCATCACGTTGACCCCGTTCATTTAAGGAACGATCAAAATCGTTGAGTGTTGATATATCCCAACTACTTTTCGCGTGACGAACAATATATATCGCTTTCATTAATATCCTCTAACATTCTTTCCTTCAATATAATTTAAGAATGCTTTATTGCAAACTTTATTGCCACCCGGTGTTGGATAATTTCCTGTAAAATACCAGTCACCAGTATTGGTAGGGCAAGATTCATGTAAATCTTCAATGTTTTGATAAATTACCTGCACGTCAGTATCTATTTCCTTTGGTGTAATCATCTCAGCGATCTTATCAGAAATTTCTTCTGTTGCAAATGGTTTGTAAATCTGTCTAACAGCATTCTCAATATGCAACTGATTGTTACGTTGTAATTCTTTAATTCGTTCATGCACTTCAGTTAATACATATTCCAATTTACGTTCTTTCAATAATTCAACAGCTGCACGAAACGCAATAAAATCGCCCATCTTGCTCATGTCAATACCATAACAATCAGGATACCGTATTTGCGGTGCAGAAGAAACAACAATGATTTTTTTAGGACCTAATCTCGATAACATTCTAACAATACTTTCCTTTAAAGTAGTTCCCCGAACAATACTATCATCAATTACCACTAAAGTGTCTTCACCTTTACGAACCGTTCCGTATGTAATATCATATACGTGTTGAACCATTTCATTTCTATTGGCATCTTCTGTAATAAAAGTGCGCAACTTTACATCTTTGATCGCAATTTTTTCCTGTCGAATTTTTCTGTTAATCATCTCCTGCAACTTCTCTTCATTAAAATCATTACCCCAACTTACAATACGTTGCACTTTAATTTGATTAAGATAATCTTCCATTCCTTTTACCAATCCGTAAAAAGCAACTTCCGCAGTATTGGGGATGTAAGAGAAAATGGTATTTTTTAAATCGTAATTTATGAATTCTAAAACGCGTTTACTTAAATGATAACCCAAAGCAATTCTTTCACGATAAATTTTCTCATCACTACCACGAGAAAAATATATTCTTTCAAATGAACAAGCCCTTCTTTCTTTTGGCTCTACTATTTGTTCAATATGATAATTTCCGTTGTCGTCAATAATCAAAGCATTGCCCGGCATCAGTTCCAGCACTTCATTCTCACCAACATTAAAAGTTGTTCTGATAGCAGCACGTTCACTTGCAGCGACAATAAAATCATCATTAATATAATAATAAGCAGGGCGAATACCATGTGCATCACGAATAACAAAGCTATGCCCATTTCCAACTAAACCACCCACTGTATAACCACCATCAAATAATGGAACTGATTTTTTTAATACTGCAGAAAGGTTTGCTGCATTTGGGGTTTTCTCATCTTCCTTTATTAAAAAATGATGTATCACTTCCATCATAGCAGCCAAATCACTTTGCTTTTGAAATTCTCCGGGCTCAATATTCAGTAAATCATATAATTCATCTGTATTTACCAAATTAAAATTTCCTGCCAATGCAATGTTTCTACCAGGTTGTGTATTGCGTTTGATAAAAGGATGACAAAACTCTACATTATTTTTTCCCTGTGTACCATATCGCAAATGTCCCATCATCAATTCGCCCATAAAAGGTAAATGACCTTTCATTAAACCCGGATGTTGCTTAATATCGGCTTGATATTTTTCCAATTCTTGTACTTCTTTCCCTAATTGAAAGAATAGATCAGCAATTGGTTGCTGAGCATTACTTCTTAAACGATATAAAAAAGGATAACCGGGTTCTACATTTAATTTCACTGCTGCAATACCTGCTCCGTCTTGTCCGCGATTGTGTTGTTTTTCCATCAACAGATACAGCTTATTTAAACCATACATCACTGTACCATATTGTTGCAAATAGTGAGAGAAAGGTTTACGTAAACGAACAAAGGCCAATCCGCATTCGTGTTTTATTTCGTCGCTCATTGATGATGATTAAAAAGAAAGTGGCGAAGTTACAACTCCGCCACTTTTTTTTATATTAATTATACACAGTTTCCATTTCCGGATGTAATGATTCTGCCAGCCATAAGAACTCATTAATAAAATTATCAATGGATTTGTGGAATGATGAATCGGTAAGGTTTCCTTCAATATCGAATTTCTTGTCAACAAAAGGTGTAATTAACATATGCGGCGATGCAATACCGAATAATGCAGGAACCAACAATAATAATTGCTGAGAGCTTCTTGCACCACCCAAAGCACCCACTGAGGCAGTTACCAAACCAAACACTTTATGTGTTTGTTTGGGGAAATGATCTAATAAATTCTGCAGTGCAGGCGAATAACTGCCGTTATATTCAGGTGTTACCAGAATAAATGCATCTGCATTAAATATTTTTTCTGCCAAAGGTTTAAAGTTATCCGGTGTGTTTTCAATTGATGTAAAAACAGTTTGTAATAACCCTAAATCCCAATCTCGCACATCAATCAATCCAACCTGATGCTGTGTTTTTTCACTGAGATATTTTTTTAGAAATAATGCTACTCTATTTGTAACACTTCCTTTTCTCGGACTTCCTGAAATAATTTCAATATTCATAATACTTCCTTTTTTATATCAAACACTCAACTCTTTTAATAGTTTTGCGAATTACGATGTTTCATTTACGCTTGCTTAACAAACTGAACATTGAATTGCAGTTTAACTTCTTCACTCACCAAAACACCCCCTGTTTCCAAAGCTGCATTCCAGCCTAAACCAAAATCGCTTCTGTTTATTTTTCCTGTTGCTTCAAAACCTGCTTTTGATTGCCCCCAAGGATCTGTTGCTGTTCCTAAAAATTCAACATTCAATGTAACTGGTTTTGTAACGCCTTTAATGGTTAAGTTACCTGTTAAAGTATAATCGCTTCCGCTGATTTTTTTAAATTCTGTTGAAGTGAAATTAATGGATGGAAATTTTTCTGAAGAAAAAAAATCATCTCCTTTTAAATGACCATCTCTTTGTTCGCTGTTGGTGTTAATACTGTTCACGTCTGCTTCAAAAGAAATTTTTGCATCAGAAAAATCATCTGTTGATGATTCTAAACTTGCATCGAATTTGTTGAAATTACCTGTTACATTGGTAATCATTAAGTGTTTTACTTTAAAAGTAATTTCACTGTGTGCTGCATCAATTTTGTAAGTTGCCATAATGGTGATTTTTATTTTGTATTTAAATTTTAAAAATTATTCTTCAATCAATACGCCCATCTTTCCCATCTGATAATCTCTGAATGCCTCCATAATTTCTGTTTGTGTATTCATTACAAACGGGCCATGCGCTGCAACGGGTTCATTAATAGGTTCACCACTTCCCACAAAAAACAAGCTGTCTGCATTTGCCTTAATAGAAAATGATTCTCCATCTCTATTAAACAATGCCATTTGTTTTGATTGGACTGTTGTTTGATGATTGATGTCAATACTTCCTTCTAAAACATAAAAAATAGTTTGATGATTGGATGGAAAAGAAAATTCAAATGTTCCGTTTGTTTTTATCTCACCCATGAAAGTGTTGATTTTGGTAAATGTTGGTATGATACCTTTTACACCATTTAATTCACCTGCCGGAATTCTGATGGTTGTTAATCCATCATTACTTTTTACGATGGGTGTATCTTCTGCACTGGCTGGATAATAATGTGGTTCATCCATTTTTTGTGCACCGGGTGTATTTACCCAAACCTGCAGCAGTTCCTGCTTTCCGCCGAATTCAAAAATATTTTCAGGAACTCTTTCACTATGAATAATGCCCATTCCTGCATGTATCCACTGTGTTCCACCTGCATATACTACATGATCATTTCCTCTGCTATCGCGATGATGCACCCCACCTTTATATATAAAACTGATGGCGCTGAAACCTCTGTGCGGATGAGGACCAACACCCTGTAAATGAACAGGGATGTTTTTATCGGCAATAGCTACACCATGATGAAATAATAAAAACGGATTTTCAAACTGTTCATCAGGTAATAACTCCTGCACTTTTATACTTCCTACATTGGTGGAATGTCCATTCAATATTTTATAAACTGTTTTCATGTTGTTTAATTTAAAATCATTGGAACTTCAATCAATAATATTTCTGTATCGCTATCTGCTTCGATGTTCAATGACGCAGTATCATAAATTCCCAGACCATCTCTTTCTTTTAAATCAATGTCATTAACTGTTACATCGCCTTTAATGACGAAAACATACACACCATTATTTTCTTTATGAATGGAATAAGATGTTTTAAATCCTTTTGAAAGATTACCCAATGTAAACCAGGCATCCTGATTAATCCAAACTGCATTGGCATCATCCGGAGCAACAACAGTTAATAATTTATTCAATCGATCTTCCGGTTGAAAAGATTTTTGATCGTATCTAGGTTCAATATTTCTTTCTTTAGGCAATACCCATATTTGCAAAAACTTTACTTCTTTATCATGATTGGCATTTGTTTCGCTATGCGCAATACCGCTTCCGGCACTCATAATCTGTACGTCGTGCTGACGAATAATTTTATCTCTTCCGGTACTGTCTTTGTGATGCAGATCTCCAAATAAAGGAATGGAAACGATTTCCATATTATCATGCGGATGTTTACCAAAGCCCATACCACTACTTACCGTATCATCATTCAATACGCGTAATGCACCAAAATGAACTCTTGATGGGTCATAATAACCTGCAAAGCTAAATGTGTGATAACTGTTCAGCCATCCATGGTTAGCATGACCTCTTGTATTGCTTTTATGTAAAACTGATTTCATGATAATTTATTTAATTTCCGTGTATATACATGTATTTAGTCAAAAAAAATCATTTTTCTTTCGCTCTTACTTTCTCCAGCAAATTATTTAACGTTGCTGCTTCCTGTTGATTTAAACACATTGATTCGTCCATTATTTTATCCATCTTTTCTGTTGTGCTGTCTAATATTGCAATTCCCGCTTGTGTTAAAGTAATAACTGTTTGTCGGCCATCGGCTTCACCCTGTGTTCTTTTCACTAATTTCTTTGTTTCCAAACGGTCTATAATCCTTGGCACATTTGAGTTTTTTTCAATCATCCGCGATGCAATATCTTTTACACACATTTGTTCAGGATGTTTTCCTTTCAAAATCCTTAATACATTATACTGTTCATGTGTTAACCCAAATTCTTTTAATTCCTGACAACTCAGCGTTTTTAGCCACCAGGCTGTATACAGAATATTTAATCCCGCTTTTTGCACGTTGTTCTTGAATTTATTGCTCTGTATGGCTTGTTCTAATTTCACTTCTGCAAAGATACATGTATATACATTCAATTTCCAAATTTATTTTTTTAAAATAAAAAACCCACTAAAAAGTGGGTGAGAATCAAATTTATTTAATTGTTGCTGGCATATTTAAACCAATCATCCAACGCTTTACAACCGGCATATTCTTTATCAATTGTAATAAAATAATTGGGTAAATGCTCTTTAAACCATTTTTCGAGTTTATCGGCTTTCTTTATTTCTAATGACCGTTGTGCGATTTTATTGTAATCTTCTTTGATGTTTTCGCGATGTGGATTGGTTCTTGTTTTTAAAAATACCAACCGAACTTTTCTTAATCCCCTTTCTTCATAAGGCAGAGGCTTTGAATATTCACCCGGCTTTAAATCTTTTATAGCCAATACCAAATCTTTGTCTTCAATTTGATCGATCGTTAAATACGTTGAGCCATCTCTTCCCTGAATAGCACCGCCATTGAATTTAGAGTTTTCTTCATCACTATATTTATTCACTGCCTCGCCAAACGTAATGGAGTGATTTAATATTTGCGTTTTGATAGAATCTAATTTTTTAACCGCTTCTTGAATTTCACCATCAGTAACAGGAGGTATTTTAAGAATATGGCGAAGTTTTGCATCATCTCCGTTTCTGCTTACCATTTGAATAATATGTAATCCGAATTTAGATTTAACAACAGGAGATATTTGTCCTTCCTTCAATTTAAATGCTGCCGCCAAAAATGCAGGATCTACATTTTTATCGTTTCTGTTCATATTGTATTCACCACCATTATCCTTACTTCCCGGATCTTCTGAATATAATTTTGCTAACTGTGCAAAATTTTTGGTGCCCGATTCAACCTGCCGCTTATAATCATACAATTGTTTAGAAACATATTCTTCTACTTCCGGTGCCGGTTTGGGTTGTAAGATAATCTGACTTACTTCTACTTCACTTTCATAATACGCCAAACTATCTTTTGGAATTTTATCGAAATATGCTCTTACTTCTGTTGGCGTGATTTTGACATTCTCCAAAATTTTAGCACGCATCTGATCAGCTAATTTTTGTTCGCGGATCAAAGGCCGAAAATCTTCTTTCATTTGATAGATGGTTTTCCCGGCTATTTCTTCCAATATTTCTTTTGTTCCGTACTGACCAATATAAAAACGAATTCTGTTATCTATAGCAGCATCAATATCTTCATCTGTTAATGGCAATGAATCTTTTTCTGCCTGCAATACCAACGCTTTTTGAATTAACTGACCTTCTAAAAAAGCACATTCAGGATTTGGAGGTAATTGTGCTTCTTGCCCTTGTCTTTTATAATCAGAAATAGCATTAACAATATCTGAATACAAAATAATTTTATCGCCTACCTGTGCAACAATTTTATCTGCCAATACTTTTTTTACTATGGGCGGTTGAGCAATACTTTTAACACCAACACTCAAACACAATACAAGAAATATCAATAAAAACTTTTTCATAATTAAATTATAGTTTCAAAAATAAACTATAGCAAATGGATAATTCAATAATCAGCCGCTTTTAACAAAACATAAATCCTTGCTGTGGCAAGGATTTATGAATTATAAGGTTCTCTTAATTTCTTCTTCTTCGTAGGCAACCAATGTATCTCCAACGGATAAATCAGCAAAATTTTTGATGGTTAATCCACACTCCATGTTACTTGGTACTTCTTTTACATCGTCTTTAAAACGTTTTAAACTTCCCAATTCTGCAAATGCCCCTTCTTGTCTTGGATACAATAAAATACCATCTCTGAAAATACGCAACTTGGCATCTCGCTTCATTCTTCCCTCTAATACAAAACATCCTGCAACGGTGGCTTTATCAAATTTGTACACTTCTCTTATTTCTACAGTCGCCACTTCTTTTTCTTCTACTTTAGGTTCTAACATACCTTCCATTGCGCTCTTGATCTCATCAATAGCGTTGTATATAATGGAATACATTTTTATTTGAACACCTTCATTGTCTGCCAATCTGCTTGCTTGCAAAGATGGACGTACATTAAATCCTATCAAGATGGCATCTGATGCGGTTGCCAATAAAACATCGCTTTCAGAAATTTGCCCAACACCTTTATGTACAACGCGTACCGCTATTTCATCTGTAGATAATTTTTGCAAACTATCGCTCAAAGCTTCTACTGAGCCATCCACATCACCCTTGATAATGATATTTAATTCTTTAAAATTACCCAATGCCAAACGCCTGCCGATTTCATCTAATGTAATATGTTTTCTTGCTCGTAATCCTTGTTCACGGAATATTTGCGCTCTCTTTGTTGCTACTTCTTTAGCTTCCGATTCATCTTCATACACTTTAAATTTTTCTCCCGCTTGCGGTGCACCATTCAATCCAAGTAAAACCACAGGTGTAGATGGTGGTGCTGTATCAATTCTTTGATTACGTTCATTGAACATAGCTTTTGCACGACCATAATATTGACCGGATACAATTAAATCTCCTTGTTTTAATGTTCCGTTCTGTACCAGAATGGTAGCAACATAACCACGACCTTTATCTAAAGATGCTTCAATGATTGTTCCGGTAGCTTCTCTATCAGGGTTAGCTTTTAATTCCAGCAACTCTGCTTCCAATAATATTTTTTCCAATAAAGCATCCACATTTAATCCTTTCTTCGCACTTAACTCTTGCGATTGGAATTTACCTCCCCATTCTTCCACCAAAATATTCATTTGAGATAATTGCTCATATATTTTTTTGGGGTTCGCACCTTCTCTATCGATCTTATTAATTGCAAATATCATCGGAACACCTGCTGCCTGCGCATGACTGATGGCTTCTTTTGTTTGTGGCATTACGGCATCATCTGCAGCAATTACAATCACCGCAATATCTGTAACTTTTGCACCACGTGCACGCATCGCTGTAAATGCTTCATGACCGGGTGTATCCAAGAAAGTAATATGTTTTCCATTCGGTAAGGTTACTTCATACGCACCAATATGCTGAGTGATACCACCAGCTTCCCCTGCAACAACATTTGCACTTCGGATATAATCCAATAAAGATGTTTTACCATGATCTACGTGGCCCATGATGGTAACGATAGGCGGACGACCTGTTAATATTTCCTCTGCATCATTTTCATCTTCTTCATCAAATTCTTCTGTATCCTCTAAACCAATAAATTCTACTTCATAATTAAATTCACTTGCTACCAATTCAATTACTTCTGCATCTAATCTTTGATTGATGGAAACCATTATTCCTAAACTCATACACTTGCTGATTACATCAGCAAAACTTACATCCATTAAATTTGCCAATTCACTTACCGTAACAAATTCTGTTACCTGTAATTTATTATCATCCTGAATATCGCCTACAGCTTCTGCTGCTTCATCTCTTTTAGCACGACGATATTTTGCTTTTAAACTTTTTCCTCTTCCGCCTGCACCTGCAAGTTTGGCCTGTGTTTCACGGATTTTTTCTTGGATTTCTTTTGCGTCAATCTCCTTGTCTTCTTTGCGTGGCTCATTGGCTCCTCTTCTAAATCCACCACCTCGCTGGCCCTGCGATTGTCCTCCGCCATTTCTTTGTCCTTGTGGTTGTGGCCCCGGAATTCTAGGTTGATTATTTCCGCCGCTTCTGTTATATCCGCCCTGTTGCTGGTTATTTCCTGCACCTCTGTTATTAAATCCTCCTCTCTGTTGATTTCCACCCGAAGATTGATTATTGCCTTGTTGTTGATCTGATCCTTTTCTGTCAACAGGAATGCGTTTACGCTTACGCTTTTCATCTCTGCTTACAGGTTTCGGACGTGTATCACTATCAACAGGCAATTCTATTTTTCCTAAAATTTTTGGTCCTGTTAATTTTTCTATTTCAATATTTTCAATAAGCGGTGCAATATCTTCTTCAGGAAGAATAATTTTTTCTTCAGCTACCGGAGTAATAACTTTTTGAATTTCAATTTTACTTTCTTTGGATTTCTTAGCAGATTTTATAGAGTCATCTGCTTTTACTTCTTCTGCATTTTCAATTTTGGTTTCTTCCGGTTTTTTAGTTGACTTTTTCGGACGGGTTGATGAATCTATTGCATCTAAATCGATCTTATTAATAACTTTTGGTCCTTCAATTTCCGGGGCATCTATTTTAATAACTTCCGGTTCGGATTGTTTTAAAGGTTCAACTTTTGCAACAATTATTTTTTCTTCAACAACTTCTTCAGCCTTCGGTTCTTCTTTAATAACTTGCTTTCTATCATCTTCTTTTTTCTTGATGGAAATATCTTCTTCATCTTTTTTCTTCTTGGGCTCGCCACTTCCCCCTTTAGGAATTTCTACCTGATCTGCTTTATTCTTAGCAACTTTATCGCTTTGAAATTCTGCCTGAAGGGCATAATACATTTCTTCCGTAAGCTTGGCTGTAGGCTTCAGATCATCTTTCTTAAATCCTTTTTTGCCCAAGAAATCAATCAGGGTATCCTGTCCAATATTGAATTCTTTAGCTGCGGCTAAGAGTCTCGGTAATTTCAGTTCTGACATTCAGTGTTTTTATTTTATCAATTTGTCATTGCGCAGTGCAATGACATTTATCTTCCTGGTTATTAAGACGAACAAATACAACAAATTGTTGCATTGTATTCGTTACAATCAATTAATCTTCTCTTTCAAATTCTTCTTTTAATATTCTGATCACATCAGCAATCGTTTCTTTTTCCAGATCTGTTCTTCTTTCTAATTCTTCCGGTGTTAATTTTAATACACTTCTAGCTGTATCACAACCAACACGTTTAAATTCATCAATGATCCAAGTTTCAATTTCATCGCTGAATTCACTTAAATCAATATCAAATTCATCTGCCTGCTCCTCATCTTCACGATAAACATCTATTTCATATCCTAATAACTCACAAGCTAATTTAATATTTACACCCCGACGACCAATGGCTAAAGAAACCTGATCTGCTTTTAAATATACATCTGCCTGTTTCTTTTCCGTATCAATATTCATGTAACTGATCTTTGCAGGAGTTAATGAACGTTGAATTAATAATTGTGTATTATTGGTATAATTAATTACATCAATATTTTCATTCTTTAATTCACGAACAATACCATGAATACGGCTACCTTTCATTCCCACACAAGCGCCAACGGGATCAATTCTGTCATCATAACTTTCTACTGCTACTTTGGCTCTTTCGCCCGGTTCGCGAACAATTTTCTTGATGGCAATTAATCCGTCAAAAATTTCGGGCACTTCAATTTCCAACAATTTAGCCAAGAATAACGGACTTGTTCTTGATAAAATAATAACAGGTGTATTATTTTTTAAATCTACTCTTGCAACTACTGCACGAATATTCTCGCCTTTCTTAAAATAATCTTGTGGTATTTGTTCTGACTTTGGCAATATCAATTCATTACCTTCTTCGTCTAATAGCAATACTTCTTTTTTCCAAACCTGATATACTTCTGCAGAAATGATTTCTCCGATTCTATCGCCATATTTTTTTACTAATACATTTTTCTTTAAATCACTGATACGGCTGGCCAATGTTTGTTTGGCGGCTAAAATAGCACGGCGACCAAAATCTAACATATCTACTTCTTCATATAACTCTTCGCCTACTTCAAAATCGGGTTCTATTTTCACTGCTTCGCTGTAAGCAACTTCTGCCAATGGATCATTTACTTCACCGTCTTCAACAATCATGCGGCGACGAATAATTTCCAGATCACCTTTTTCTGCATTTACAATTACATCGAAGTTTTCATCGCTTCCGAATTTTTTACGCAACAATGTTTTAAAAACATCTTCTACCACTTTCATCATCGTAGGACGATCTATGTTTTCTGCATCTTTAAATTCCTGAAACGCATCAATTAAGTTAATACTTGCCATACCATGTACGATTTACGATGTGTGATGTATATTTAAATACATCCCATCTTTTTTAAAATTTAGTTTGAACTGTTGTTGTTTTTATATTGTTAAATGGAATAACCAATTTTTGTGTAACAGCCTTCTTCCCCTTTCCTGTTGTGTGTTCTATGATGATATCAGCTTCCGCCACTGCTGTTAACTTCCCTTCTTTTTTTGTATCATCATTAAAAATAATTTCAACATTTCTGCCAATATTTTTTACATACTGACGATGCATTTGCAGTGGTTCATCAACACCGGGAGAAGAAACTTCTAAACTAAAATCTCCTTCCGGATACCAAGCTTTTTCTTCAATCAACTTATACAACTTGCGATTGAAATACACACATTTTTCTATCGGCAATCCATTATCTCCATCCATAAACACTTTAATGTTATTGGTTGGTTTTATTTTAATGCTGATACAAAAATATTCCGGCTCGGCTTCTAATAACTGCGCCAATAACGCTTCTATTTGTTGTATTTGTACTGTTGTTGACATATCTACAAAGAAGAAGGGAACGATGTCGTTCCCTTCCGTTACACTTTTGTCCGTTGCAAATGTAAGGCATGCGGTATGTATGTTCCAAATTTTAGTTTTAGTAAGTTGATTTTTGTGACGGATGTTAAGTTAGTATACCTTTGCAAATTATGTTTAAACTTATTTTTTGGGGAATCATTATTTACCTCGCCTACAAAGTTATCTTTGAATTGATAGTCCCTGTAAGTCAGGTTGCCACTCAATTAAAGGATAAGATGAAAGATATTAACGAAGCGCAACAAAAGCAATACGAACAGCAAAGAACACAACAACAAACACAATCCACAAAAAAATCATCTCATGATGATGATTATATTGAGTTTGAAGAAGTAAAATAATATTTCAGGAAACAGAAATTATATTAGAGTGCCAAATCCAATACGGTTTGCGGTGCAAGCAAATGTATGGTTTGTAATCCCACTTCTTTTGCACCTTCAATGTTTTTTAATGTGTCATCAATAAACAAAGTTACTGCAGCATTTAATTTCTGCTCTTCTAAAATATATAAAAAAGATTCAGGATAAGGTTTTCTCAATCCCATATGTTGTGAATAATATGCTTTAATGAATTGATCATTAAAATCATCAACACCAAAACTGTCAACATAAATCTTCATGAAAGCATCATAATGAATTTGATTGGTATTGGAAAACAAAAAAATGTTGTATTGATGTTTTATTTTTTTAAGCCAATCTAATCTTTCCGCCGGAAATGTTCCCAGTAAAGCATTCCAGGCATTTTTTATTTGATCATCCGATAAGTAAAATCCGATTTCTTTTCTGAATAAATCATAAAATTCTTTTTCAGAAAGCTTTCCGGTTTCTAATAATTCAAATATATCTGATGCATGATGTTGTGTAAATAATTCATGAAAATTAGCAACACCCAATTTTTCAAATGCAGTTTGTGTTTTTGGATAATCTATATTCAAAAAAACACCACCTAAATCGAAAATGATATTTTTAATCGGTTTCATTAATTGGCAAAAGCATTTAATGCAACGGTTGGTTTGCCTGTATTATCAAATGCTCCCAAAGAATAACCGTTCCAGTTACTGTTACATTCGGGTTCCCAATAAAAAACACCCAATCCGTTATTATTCGGTACAGCTTTTACTTTAGTGATCAGATCAGCTAAAAAAGATTGACAAATGGTTGGCGAATTTACATCCATGCCTACTTCGCATATCATAACAGGTCGGCCATAACGCGCTATCATATCATTGATGTTACTTAAACATTGTGTGTTATAAGTTGACCAGTTTGTTGTAGATGGATACAATGACATACCGATAATATCCCATTTTGCATTGTTGGCTATTAAGCCGTCAAATATCCAACGAAAATGAGCATTATCATAACCGTTGGAAATATGAACGATCACTTTAATCGTAGTATCAATTGCTTTTACGGCATTGTATCCCGAAGTAACCAATGCAGCAAAATTGGGCATATTAGCAGTTGCTTCTCCGGTTTGCCATAACATGCCGTCATCCGTTTCATTACCAACTTGTACCCAAGATGGAGTAACACCACTTGTTTTTAAAGCATTTAAAACTGATTGTGTATGAATATAAACAGAAGAATCTAATGCACTGATTCCTTGCCCAACCCATGCGGCGGGAATGGTTTGATGTCCCGGATCTGCCCAAACATCACTGTAATGAAAATCGATCATAATCTTCATCCCTGCATTTTTTGCACGAATGGCTTTTGCTACTACATCTGCAGTATTGCACCATCCATTAGATGGATTTACCCAAACTCTTAAACGAATAGCATTCATGCCTAAACTTTTCATCAAGGCAAAACAATCTTGCTGTGTACCATTGGCATCATAAAATTTAGACCCGGAAGATTCCATTTGAGTTACCCAACTGATATCTGCTCCTTTTGCAAAAACAAATGTTGGTGTTACCGGAGTATTACCGTTATTACCTGAAGAATTGCTTTGCGACGTTGCACTTTGCTTATTACACGCCAATAGAAAAAGCAATAAAAAACAATAAGAATATTTATAGATGAGTTTCATTAAATATTGAATGGATTCTTTTATGCAAATTATCTTAAAAAGTTCAATCACTGATTTAAAATAAAAAACGTCTTCAGCGCTGAAGACGTTTTTTATTTATCTGAATATCAATTATTCTACTGTATTTGATAAGAATAATATCCGCCATTACCTAAAAATAAAGTAACCGTATGAGTGCCTGCCGGTATAGAGAAATTAGTAGTTGGATCTCCAATATTATTTCCTCCATAAGATAAGCTGCCAACACCGGTTGCTGATGATGCACCTGCATCTCCTAAATTAATATTCCAATTGCCATTGGCTCTAAATTTAAATTGATCACCTGTTGCTGTTGTAATCGTTCCGGTCCAGGAGTTATTAGAAGCGTTAAATGTCATTGGAATATCATTATTCCATCCACTGGCAGCAAAACTTCCGATCAAAGTCCATACAGTTTTTGTTGCAGTCCAAACATTGGTTTTTGTATTTGCGGTAACTTCATAAAATCCTGCTCCCGGAAATTGTAAGTTATTTCCCGCATCTAATTGTAAAGTACCGCTGGTACCGGTTGGATCACCATAAGAATCATTCCAGTTTGGAGCAGGGGTAATTTTAAATTGATACGATCCGCCGGATGGTACGTTTATATATCCATCATAACTTCCATTATTAGATGGTGATCCTAAAGTTGGTGCACTTGCCGGAGTCCATCCTTGATAATCACCGGGAACATATAATAAACCATACGTTCCAACTTTAGTCACTGTTGTTAAACCATGTTGAAAATCAACCAGAATTTTATACATACCCGTTACAGCAGGGCCGTTAAAGTTTGTATTGAATGCGCTGTTATTGCCATTATAGCCAAATGGACCGCCGGTTGCCGGAACAGTTGGATCGGTTACTGCATATTTATTAGACCAATCGCCATTAGCCGGCAATAACAAATAATTCTGACCGCCTATTAAATAAAATGTACCTGAGTAAGTCACAGAATCAATTCTTGTAAATTGCTGAGATGGGGTTGGTACCGGATTATTCCATGCATCTGCAGTTGCGCTTCCTACTAAAAATAATTGTTTAGTTGAAGGCGGCAATACTTTTGGAGGAACAACATAGGGTGTCATCTTCAAAGTCAATACATTCGAAATTAATTTCACATTGTTATTGGCATAAGAAGAAGTAATACGTACATCAACATTATATGTAGTGTTATAAGCAAAACCAAATCCCAATAAAATATTGTTCAAAGCTTTTGCTGTTAATGTATCGCTTAATGTGCCCGATAAAGTGATGGTTTGCTCTTTAGAAAAATTTCTTCCTGAAGAATCGAACTCCAACACATACTTCACTGTAGAAGCAGCAGTTGCATAATTTGGACTGGTCCATGAAAAAGTAATAATGTTTTTCAACGAATCGCCGGGTGCCGGCGTAGTTGATGTTACACTGCTGCTTAATACCGGATCAGAACCGGTTGCATAAGTAGTAGTAGGTAAATTGCCCGTTTTATCACAGCTTGCCAATATTAACATTGTACTTGCCGCAACAAACAAAAGCTTTAAAATATGTTTCATAATAATTGATTTTGATATGAAAGATGTAATCATTTAAGTCTTATTGTTTGGTAACTGTTAGTATACCAGTTTGAAAATTCAAATCAAACTTATAAGTACCTGCAGCAGTTGGCCCCGGAAAATTTGAGCTTAGATCTAATCCAAAAGTGCCTCCCGAAAAAGGTTGTGTTGCGGTATTATTACAAGCATATTTATGACTCCAACTTCCATTTGATGGAACAATTAAATATTGATCGCTGGCACTTGCATCTAACGGATTTCCGCCAGATAAAGCAATGGTTAATTGATAATCAGTCGGACTTACTTGAGTAAATACCTGTGAAGCAGGAACGGGATTTGCCCATCCGCCTAATTTTGGATCACCCCCAACCAATGCTAAAACACTACCTGCAGCAGGTGGGGTAATTACCGGCGGAGGAGCATATGGGGTAACTGAAAATGTTAGTGTATTGGATGTTAACGGTAAAATATTAGCAGAGCCGGAAGTATAAGGAGCTATATAAGCCACTACTCTCACTTGTATATTGTGAGCCTGACCATAATTTAATAAAAGACCATTAGCAATTAAACTGTTTAACTGAGTTACAGTAAAAGAAGTAGACAGTGCCGGACTGATTTGTACAGTTTGCATATGCGGACTTGTAAAATTCGCACCAACCGTATCAAACTGTAAATTATAGGTTACATTCAGCGAGCTAATTCCATCACTCAATTGATAGTCAGGATTTGTCCAACTAAAAACAACTGCTTGATTATTTGCATTAGCCGAATTTAAAGCAATCGTTCCACTTACCGATGCAGTTAATACCGGAGGTATTCCACTTTGTAATGTAACATTGGTTCCTTCTTTGTTGCATGCAACTAAAAGAATGATACCACTTGCAAGTGTTAGCATTAATTTATTTAAATAATTTTTCATACTGTTTATTTTTAAACTTAAAAATTAGTATCCTGTATTTTGAGTTAAATTAGAATTGGCTTGTAAATCAGTAACAGGTATTGGATAAATGTTATAATGACCATCTACTCCGGTACCACTTGCTACGCCCCCTTTCCAAGGCCATAAATAACTTCCGCTGGTAAACTGGCCATATCTTATTAAGTCAGTTCTTCTAAAACACTCCCAATACAATTCTCTTCCTCTTTCATTAAGAATATCACTTAATGCAATAGAAGCAAAATTTCCACTGGTGTTACCATAAGCCCTTTGACGAAGCAAATTCATATAATTTAATGCAGTTGCAGCATTGCCACCAGCACCACCACGTAATGTAGCTTCAGCATAAATTAAATATTGTTCTGCCAAACGGAATAATGGAAAATCTGTAGATACAAATGTTCCTCCTGCGGTTGGTTCTGCTTGAACACCTGCTGAAGTCATGTTTGTAAATTTAACTACAGGAATACCTTGGCTGAAAGTAGCAATACTATTAATCGTACTTGTTACACCTGTAGTATTTAAAAAGATTCCTCTTTTATCTACAGTTGTATCTGCTGTCGGGAAAAGTGCAGGCAAATTAGCTGTAGCTCTGTTACCACCCCAACCACCACTCGGTACACCATAATTAGCAGAACTCATTGCATAACCTGGACTACCCGCTGTATAAGTTGAATTAACGCAAGCACTATTTACCAAGAAAGTTGTACCACCATAAGTTTGTGTATTTAAGCCATCATAAGGTATGGCCATTATCACTTCCGGATTATTTAAATTATTATCTGCTTTAAATAAATTAGCATAATGCGGATGTAAACTATATCCTGCGCTAATTACTTTATTCGCATAAATAATTGCACTGTCATATTTTGTTGTTCCTGTGTACACTCCTGCATTTAAATATAATCTTGCCAATAAAGCCCAGGCAGCTGCCTGATCTGCACGACCATATTCATTTTGACGAGGGGCTGCCATTGCACTGCTGCATGATAGCAATTCAGAAGTTACATAAGTAAATAAATTTGCCCTGCTTATTTGTTTAGGGAACGACAAAGGACCAACAGGTGTTGTTTCTGTTGCAAAAGGAGGATTCGCAAATGCATCCATTAATACACTGTATTGAAATGCTCGTAAGAAACGGGCTTCAGCATTATATATACCGATGTTGGTTGCATCTGTTCCTGTAATTCCTTTGCTTTGAAGTACAGTGCTTGTGCAATGTGTTATATAATCATTACACAAAGTGATCTGATAAATACTTCTTGAATACAATCCAATTAAGATTGGATCAGAAGATGTCCAGCTCATGTTATGAAAATCAGGAACACCCGGATCGCCCCATGCGCAAACAGCTTCATCGGTAGATAATTCCTGAACATTCCATAAACATCTGATGAAATCAGAAGTACCCGCATCAACACCGGCAATATCTGAACTGCCCGGGCCGTTTGATCCTGTTAATACATAACCGGCATAAACATTTGCGAGTTGTAATTTATAACCTGCAGCATTACTGTACACACTGTCAGTAAACACAGAGTTGGCAGGCAATCGGTTTAAATCTTTACTACAGGAAATAAACATTGCTGTAAAAAGAATAATCGAAAGTGGTATTTTGAAAAGAATATTTTTCATATTTCTTAATTTAAATTTCATGTGATTAGAATCCCAAGTTTGCACCCAATGTGATAATTCTTGGACGTGGATATAAAACATTATCTATGCCACCGTATATTTCAGGATCTGACCCCGTATATTTAGTAACAGTAAATACATTCTGATAGTTCAAAGACAATCTTAATCTGTATTTATTATTTGATAATGCTCCTACATTATAACTAACACTTAAATTATCCATTTTTAAGAACGACGCATTCTCTACATAATAAGATGAGAAGAATTGATTGTTATAAAAATTGGTATTTAAAATAGCTGATGGAGAATTTTGTAAGAAACCAACCGGGTTCAATACATTTCTTGTTACTGCTAAATTAGAGGCAGCATTATTATACATATAGTTTCCGATACTTGCACGAAGCACTGTACTGAAACTCCATTTTTTATAAGTAATACCGGTAGAGAATCCGAATGTAAACGGAGCAAACGGAGATTTGTAATGAATCAAATCACTTTGATTAATGATACCATCTCTGTTCTGATCTACATAAGCGCCTTCAATCGGTTTGCCATTAGTTGTATAAACCTGTTGTAATACATAGAAAGAATATGGTTGATAACCAACTGAATGAACTTGAATAGTATTACCGGTTCCACCACTAATTCCGCCTACTGCATAATTCACCAACTTAGCCAATGAATCTTGCGATACACTCAGATTAGTAATAGTGAATTTGTTGTAAGCAACATTAAATCCTACATCCCATGTAAAATTTTTATTCTTAACCACAGCCACATTAATATTCAAATCAACACCCTCATCTGTCATATTTCCCACATTTCTGGTTAATTGATTTCCGAAGTTGGTTAATGTTGGAACATATACAGTGGCTAATAAGTTACTTGTTTTCTTATAATAATAATCGATGCTACCGGTAATTCTGTTATTAAAGAATCCGAAATCTATACCGGCATCTTTTGTTTCTGTTTCTTCCCATTTTAAATCTGCTGCATAAGCTGATGGGCTCCAGAAATTATAAAAGTTATTGCCAAAGTTTACTTGTGAAGTATTACCACTTTGTGAATAATAGTTCAAGTAATTATAAAATCCGATTCCATCCTGGTTACCTGTGATACCATCACTGATACGCAATTTTAAATCAGAGATAACTTTCGAGTTCTTAAGAAAATTTTCCTGATTGATTCTCCATGTAAATGCCCCTGACGGAAAAACACCCCAACGATATGAAGGGCCAAAACGTGATGAACCATCCGTACGAACAGATCCCATTAAAATATACTTACTGTTATAAGTATAAATTAAACGACCATAATATGATTCCAATGTTACTTCACTAAATGAATTCGGATATACCGGTGTAGATCCGGGTTCCAAAACATTGGATGCGCTGTAATTAGCATAATTGTTATTGTGATAATAATTATCATAATACCCGGTACCTGCTACAGCATTGATATTGCTTTTAATAGATTTAATATCCTTGTTGTAATTCAAATAAAATTCCATCACTTTATTAAAGTACCCGTTATAATATTGATTGTTTGCACCTCTTAAGTTTGGAACTGAATTATACGATTGCGCAGCATAAGCAGGAATTTGTGTGGTACCTGTATATTTTGCTACATCATAACCTAAATTCAAATTAGCATGTAAATCCGGTAAAAAATGTGCTTTATAATCTAATTGAATATTACCAAAACTTCTTAATGCATGATTTTGTGCATTGTATTGTTGTAATAAGGCAACCGGGTTTCTATTAGATAAAGAGTTAGGCGTTGTATCATTGGTTGTCCATTCATAGTATCCGCCAAAAGTTGCTTTACCACTTGTTACAGGTTGTGTTGGATCAAATGAAACTGCATTTCCGATAGCTCCGGTGTTTGCATTTCTTTGATCGGTATTAGAACCATGCACATTAATATCAACCTTTAAATGATTGTCTAACAAACGGGGTGTTAAGCTGATAGATAAGGCTTCACGTTGTAAATTATCTGTCTTTAAAACGCCGGTTTGATTTAAATATTCACCGGAGATACGATAAGGAATATTTTTAAAAGCTCCGGTTACACTTAAATTATTATCTGTAGTGATAGCGGTTTGATAAATTTGTTTCTGCCAATCGGTACTTGCTGTTCCCATCATGGCAGCCTGAGAAGCAGAACCATTGGTATTTACAAAATTGCGAAACTGTGCGGCAGATAAAACCGGATATTCTTTTGATATACCTGAACCGGATAATTGTGTGGTGAAATTATAAACAGGCTTACCACTTTTGCCTCTTTTTGTTGTTACAATAATTACACCATTCGATGCTCTTGAACCATAGATCGCAGTTGCTGCAGCATCTTTTAAAACAGTAAAAGTTTCA
>Ga0316218_1001201_pt1 | contig 29527 bp, 41 predicted proteins | sample TBH18003metaG_FD_203634 | JGI IMG/M metagenome (GOLD analysis project Ga0316218, IMG submission 203634) | Freshwater microbial communities from Trout Bog Lake, Wisconsin, USA - TBH18003 | ecosystem: Environmental > Aquatic > Freshwater > Lake > Hypolimnion/Profundal zone | place: USA: Wisconsin...
GCCCCGCACCTCGAGCCCGACCTCGAGGTCGCCATGTTCAAGTGCCTCGAGGGCCGCGCCAAGATCCAGGGCAAGACCATCCTGATGGTCGACGTCTCGGGGTCGATGGACGGCGCGATCTCCGGCAAGTCCGACCTCAAGCGCGTCGACGCCGCCTGCGGCTTGGCGATGCTGATCCGCGAGGTCTGCCAGGACGTCGAGATCTACACGTTCTCGAACGCCCTCGCCGCCGTGCCGGCGCGCCGCGGGTTCGCCCTGCGGGACGCCATCGTGGGCTCGCAGGATCATGGTGGCACCCAGCTCGGGCAGGCCGTCCGGGCCATCATGGGGAGCCGCAAGTCGGACCGGCTGATCGTCATCTCCGACGAGCAGGCCGCCGACCCGGTGCCCGATGCCGACCGCAAGGCCTACATGCTGAACGTCGCCAGCGCCAAGAACGGCGTCGGCTACGGCTCCTGGACCCACATCGACGGCTGGAGCGAGGCCTGCCTCGACTTCATCGGCGAGTTCGAAACCACCACCCGCGATTGAAGCCTGCGCCCAAGAAGGTCACGAGCTTCCGTCTATCTGAGGTCGCCCGGCGTGCGATTCAGAAGAAGGCGAAGGCCCGCGGCCTCTCGGGCGGGGATCTCATCGAGCTCTGGGCAACTGAAAAGCCATGAACATCATCTTCCGCGATATCCTCGAAGGGCTCAAACTGACGGCCCTAACCCTACTCCTCGCCGGCGCTTCGGCGGTCTTGGTGGTCACGATCTACCGGGCAATCGAGGACGTTCCAGTCGCCAAGCCATGAGCACCCGCATCGCCCGCCGCTTCGCCGTCGCGATCATCGTCCTGGTCGGCGTGTTGGCCGAAGCCCAGGTCCCGTCCGCCAAGCCGGTGGATCCCCAGGAGGCCGTGAAGGTCCAGGCCCTCCTGACTTGCGTGCCCGTCCTCCGGCAGGCCTTCCCGGTGCCCGGGCTGAAGATTGTCGGGGTGACCATCGCCGAGCACGATCAGGAGTTGGACGCGATCGGCACCCCGCACTACCCGCTGACCGCCATCATCGAGACCCGCTTCCCGACCTACGACGGCTACAAGAAGTCGTGCGCGGTCTTCGCCTGCGCGAAGGACGGGAGCTTCCTGGGGGCCCTGAGCATTCCCGAGCCATGATCGCCACCACCTTCCCCGAGGCCAACCGCACCTTCGGACCGCCGCCCGGCTACGCCGAGAGCCAGATCGTCCCGATCAAAGCCTTTGTTGGCCGGGTGGGCGTCGGATCGGTCGACGGAGATCCGCTCGTCGTGACGGCCTGGCAGCCGACTGCGGCCGAGCTCGAGGCCCTGAACGCCGGCGCCCCGGTCTTCTGCTCGTTCATCGGGGGTCTGCCGCCCCACTTCCTGACCACCAACTTCCGCGAGGCGACGAATCCGGCATGATGATCGACCGGGAGGACAGCCGATGACCCCGAAGCAGTTTTACGAACTCTGCGGCAAAGCCGACATCCTGACTGGAGCCTGGAGCGGCACGCCCTGGGAGGATCTTCCGGAGGACACCAAGATCAACGTCGTCTCGGCTGTGCTCAGTGCCCGATTCGGACCGCCCGATAGCCCGATGGTTGTCCTCCATGACGAGCACGGCGCCGCCTTCTCGATCAAGCTGGGCGACATCAAGGGCTTCGACGCGGCCGAGGCAGGCTCGATCATGTTTCACTTCGTCGACGGAGAGCTCGCCCAGAACCGCGTCCAAGAGTTGCTGGACATCGCCGTCGGCCGGTATAACGCTGCCGTCAAGGAGTTCTCCCGATGATCACCCGCCGCAGCTTCCTCCGCCTGCTGGGCCTCGGCTCGGCCGCAGCCATCGTCGTCCCCAGCAGTTTCTCGCTGGGCCCAACCCTTGTTGGGGGCATCCCGGTCGAGCGCCGCCGGACGGGGCGCGTTGTCCCCAAGAACGCCTTCCACGCGCCGACCTTCCTGGTCGACACCACGCTGCGCCTGAAGGGCCCGATCGTGCCCGGGGTCGACGGCCTCGTGATGTCGAACTGCCACGTCACCTTCGCGAAGGGCTACACCGGGCCTTTCCTCTGGGTTCCCGATGACATTGCCGGCGACGTCCAGGTGAGCCACTGCTACTTCGACTTCCTGCCATGAGCCTGTCACGTCGATCCTTCCTCAAGCGCCTCGGCATTGGCCTCCTCGTCGGGCCGGCCGTGGTCAAGGAGTTGCTCCGTCCGGAGACGGCCGAGGAGCGAGCGATCCGTAGCTTGGTCGCGTTCCAGACCAAGGTCTTCGATCTTATCGACGAGGCGAAGATCGACGTCTACCAGCTCGCCCCACCGAGAGAGGTCACTTGGTCGAAGGGGATCTCCTACGAGATCAACGACGTCGTCCAGGCCCTGCAGGCTAACAACTGGGAGACGCTATCAGCCAAGCGATTCGTCGTTACGACGGGGCGCCAGTCGGGCCGAACGGCAGCCCGCCAGGCAATCCGGGACTCGTGGAGGCGCGTGGCATGAATCGGCGCCACTTCCTCAAGACGCTGGTCTTCGGCGCCGCCCTGGTGACGCTCAACGCGAACAGGACGGTGCGCGGCGTGAAGGCCCTGGCGCGCGCCGCCGCGGATGGCCCGAAGACCTGGATCACCCAGCGGGCCTACAACGTGCCGATCGGATCAGTCGTCTACCGTGACCGGATGGGCCTCCCCCAACGGGTCGACGAGAAGACGCGGGGCCTCGCTGTCGGCTACATCAAGCGGATCTCGCCGGACGGCCACACGGCCTACATCGACCTCTTCACCGATGACACGGAGTACCGGCGCCAGCTGACTGAGGTCCTGGCTTCCGCCGGCGGCCGCGACCTCGGGATCGGCTGGGCATGACCACCCTCATCCAGTTCGGCTTCCTGCTGATCACTGCGGTGATGATCATCGACCTCTACCGGAAGGCCGTGCGCCGGGCGGCCGCCTGGTGGGTGATGCGCCGCAGCCTGCGGGCATGGGAGAAGGCCTGGGCGAACCGCCCGAAGGCGCAGATCCTGAAGGTCGGGGAGGCCTACGTGGACTCCCGGGGCAACCAGTTCGTCGACGGCTTCGCGTTCGACTGCCAAGGCCGGATCCCGGCGATCGAGTTCGGCCCGAACCGGGAGATCGCCTACGCGGGCTACACCGCCCAGGAGTTGGCGGAGATCACGAAGCGCCGGAAGGAGTTCGAGCAGTGAGATACATCGTCAAGGCTATCAGTCGCACGCTCGGCAACCTGACCGGCCGGCGCGCCGCCAGGCTCGATCGCCTGCGCGGCGAGCGCGACCTCCGGACCTGCAAGACCTTTGAGATGGTCGCGCGCCGACTCGCCCGGTGCGCGCCGACCGATGGTGAGCGGAAAGCCTGGAAGACCGCAGCGGAACGGGGAGAGATGGGCCGGGTATGGTACGGCTCCAGCTGGTTCCGCTCCTCGGACATCTTGCTGTGACCGAGTCGCCCGCGGCGCCGCCCCCGTCCGCCCAACCCCCGCTGCCGGCCCGCTCGGACCCGCTGATCGACTACATCAGCTTCCCGGAGTACTTCGCGGACCTCTTCGTCCCCGAGTTGAAGATCAACCTGCCGCTCAAGCAGGCGCACCGCGACATCTGCGAGATCCTCGAGGCCTCCTACATCGGCGAGATCGAGCAACCCTTCATCTGGATCACCATGCCGCCCCGGATCGGGAAGAGCATGATCCTCCGGGCCCTGGCCACCTATGGGGAGGGCTACTTCCCGACCTCCCAGATCATCCTGACCGGCTACAACGACGACATCGCCAAGGAGTCGCTCGGCTGGGTCTCGAGGACGATGAAGGAGCAGTGGTACAAGGACTTCTTCGGCGACCTGGTGCACGGCGACAAGGACGACCACCTCTCGACCGTCCAGGGCGGCAACGTCTACGCGGAGGGCGTGGGCGGGGCGCTCCTCGGCAAGGGCGCGGGCCTGAAGGATCCCGCTGGCGGCTTCATCGGCGTCGACGACCCCGCCAAGGCCGACCAGGTCCTCAGCCTCACCGTCTCCAAGAAGCTGAACATGTGGGTGGAGAACCCGCTCCTGCACCGCCGCAACTCGGACCGCTGGTGCCCGATCATCGGGATCTCCCAACGCCTGGGGCTCTCCGACATGCCGGAGTACTTCAAGCGCACCTACCCGAAGGAGACGCTGATCATCAAGTGCGCGGGCTTCAGCCGGACCGTCAACGGCTGGCGGTCGAACTTCCCCGAGACGATCTCGGACGACCGCTACGAGCAGCTGCAGCGCACGCGCGTCGGCCGCTTCGTCCTGGCCTCGGTCTACCAGCAGGAGCCGATCGCGCTCGGCGGCAACATGATCCCGACCGACAAGTTCGCCCGCCACCAGGACTACGAGCTCCTCTGGGAGGAGAAGATCCTGAGCGCCGACCTGGCCCTAAAGAAGGGCCAGGAGAACGACTACTGGGTCTGCCAGTGCTGGGGCCGGCTGGGCGGCAAATGCTACCTGCTCGACCAGATGAAAATGCAGTGCAACACCGCGGAGTTCATCAAGGCGGTCGTGCCGTTCTACAAGAAGCACAACGACGCCCAGCAGTACTACCCGGTCGGCCGGTTCCTCATCGAGGACACGGTGGCGGGCCCGGGCGTCATCTCGGTCCTCAACGAGGCCGGCATCCCGGCGACGCCCGTCCAGGTCGTCAAGGACAAGGCCGCGCGCGTCTCAGACATCCTGGCCTACATCGAGACCGGCATGATCCTGATCCCGGCCGACAACGACATCCACTCCGCCCATTGGCTGCCGGACTTCCTCGCCGAGTGCTCGGCGTTCTCGCAGGACCTGACCCACGAGCACGACGACGCCGTCGACGCCATGACCCAGGCGGTCTCGAACCTGCTCGGCGAGGGAATCTCGATCCTCCAGGTCCTGGGGGTCAAGTAGGCCGCCGGGCTCCGCGCTTCGGCCGGGGGGGCTGGAACGCCGACCGGCGTCCACCGTTCACATGGGGCCGCGGCATCGTCGCCATGAAGGCCTGGACGGCCTTCTGCTTCTCGGACTCGATCAGCGCCACCAGGTCCAGGTAATCGATCTGGCCGACGTGGCCGACTTGGCAGTTCGGATCCACCCAGCACTTCCCGCCCATCCGGCGCCAGAGCTGCGAGAAGTAGTAGTCCTCGGTGATGTAGCGGGGAAACTCGCGGCCAAACCAGTTATCCTTGATGACCCCCATCCCGAAGAGGTCGTGCATCCACTGTCCCTTGACGAGGCCGACCACGGCCGCCTCCTCGTCGCTCTCATAGCCGCGCTCCGGGAACTCCTCGATCATCGAGTCGACGACCTCGAGGTTGACCTTCAGGAAGCCGCCGCCCACTGAGATCATCGGCCAGAGGCCACGCGGATGCATGGCGGCCGGGTTTGCGGAGTCGAACTCCCCCACCCAGGAGAACGGGACCTGCTTCTTCGGATAGAGGGCGCCGACGAAAAGGTCGGGGTGCTCGACGATGTGGAAGACGTGCTCGGGCCCGAACTTGACGTCCGAATCCGCTAGGACCATCTCGCCGGCCCCCGAGCAGCGCGCCATGTAGGTCAGGATGTTGCGGGCCTTGGCGACCCCCTGGCCCCCGACCTTCCGGATGATGAAACGGAGGCCCTTGTCGTTGGGGGCGATTTCGAGCGAGGCGAGAACGCGCGCAGTCGACCAGAGGGGGTCGCCCGCCGCGGGGATGCCGATGAAGACGAGCTTCGGGTCACGGTCGGCTGCCGCGACGGGTTGCAGTGGGTCCATTGGGAAGACGCTTGACGGACAATCCCCGGGGGTGCAAGAACGGGTTCCGCCCGATTGACCATGTGATGAAACTTGAAACCGAAGAACGGCTGGGGACGGTGCTCGACCACTTGGGCCGCGAGGCCCGGCAATCCCCCGAGCTGATCGTCCAGCGCTTCAAGCGCGAGATCGCTTCGATCCGCGAGGACGTGGAGCGCAACAACGCCGGCCCGAACGGTTACGGGCCATGGGGGTTGAACGGCCTCCTCAACGGCGTCTTCGCCGGCGCGCCCCAGAACGGCGCCTTCTCGACGATCTCGCAGCCCTACACGCTGGCGAACTCCAACGCCTACACGCCGGTCTCGCTCAACCTGATCCTGCTCTCGTACTCGTACATGAGCCAGGGCTTGTTCCGGACGGTGGTCTGCCAGCCGGTCGACGACGCCTTCCGCGGCGGCGTGAAGATCAAGTCGGCCGACCTGGACGCCGAGGACGCCGCGCTCCTGCAGCGCGCCATGAAGCGCACCCAGCCCCGAAGCGCCTTCAAGAAGATGGCCAAGACGATCGGCGGCTGGGTGAACTACAACGCCTGCGCGGATCTCTCACGGTCCGATTACTCGGCGATCAAGCATGCCCTCTACTGGGGGCGGCTCTACGGCGGCGCCGGGCTGATCGTCAACACCGACCAGGACTTCCGGAAGCCGCTCGACATCGATGCGATCCGGCCGGATTCCCCGCTGGTCTTCATCCCGGCCGACCGCTGGGAGCTCGTCCTGTCGAACCAGAACATCTTCGACTCCACCCAGCCGATCCCCTTCAACTACTACGGCTACCCGCTCAATGCCAGCCGGGTCCTGAAGATCCTCTGGAACGAGGCGCCGTCCTACATCCGGCTCCGCCTGCAGGGCTGGGGGATGTCCGAGATGGAGCATTGCGTCCGGACGATCAACAGCTTCCTCAAGTTCGAAAACCTGATCTTCGAACTCCTCGACGAGGCCAAGATCGACGTCTGGAAGATGAAGGGCTACAACTCCCTGCTGGCCTCGGCGAACGGCACCGAGCGCGTCCGCCAGGCGGTCCTGCTGACCAACCAGCTGAAGAACTTCTCGAACGCCATCGTCATGGACAAGGACGACGAGTACGAGCAGAAGCAGCTCGGCGGAATCTTCACCGGCCTCTCGGACGCCTGGGAGCAGCTCCGCCTCAACCTCTGCTCGGACCTGAAATTCCCGCGCAACAAGCTCTTCGGCGAGAGCGCCGGCGGGTTCTCCTCGGGCGAGGATTCCCTCGAGAACTACAACTCGATCGTCGAGACCGTCCGGGAGGTCGCCGAGCCCCTGGTGATCGAGACCGCCGGGATCCGCTGCCAGCAACTCTTCGGCTTCGTCCCGGAGGACATCGAGTGCGAGTGGCCGTCGCTCCGGGTGATGAAGCAGACCGACATGGAGATCGTGAAGACGGCCAAGCAGAGCCGGATCACCGAGCTCTACAACCTCGGCCTCTACGACGGCAAGGAGGCATCGGAGGCCCTGAAGAAGGAGGACCTGCTGCCGGTCGAGACCGGCGTCCTCAACGGCACCCGCGAGGCGGTGGCGCCAGGCGCCGAGGAGGCAGGCTTCGCCGAGGAGGCCGAGAAGCGCGCCGGCAAGAAGCGCGTCTTCGGGGGAGAGTCCAAGCCGAAGAAAAAGGCAGCGTGAACCCCCAGACCGTCAGCTTCGGCAGCACCGAGAAAGCTCCGGCCGTGGCCGGCGCCGATCTCCAATATGGCGACATCGTCTACTGCGAGATCAACGCCGTTCGGCCGAGCGATGAGAGCAACTTCATCGGGGCCTACCTGGGGACGACCGCGCTCGGCGCCGTGATCCTCTGCAACCTGGACGACTGGCAGCGCTTCCAGCGCGGCCTGATGGGCAACACCGACCTGCGGGTCCGGTCAGCCTTTGAGGTTTTCAAGGAAGACGGCGGCGAATCGGTTCGGGTGGCGGTCTTCCGCAAGCTCGGGTCCTTTACCGCCCATCCTTTGGGTGTCCCCGGTCAATGAGGCTCCTCCGCAAGATCCGGCTCGTCGTCTATCGCTGGCGGCTCCGCCGGGCGCAGGCGGCCGTGCACCGCCTCGAGCCCGTCGTCCAGGAGATCCAGCGCCAGCAGGGCTTCGTCGAGATCTTCGACCCGCACCTCGGCCGCGAGCCCCAGAAGCTGGGCGACTGCTACGCCCTCCAGCAGCTGCAGAACCACTACGGGCGCCACGCCGCGCGCCGGATCTTCTCCGACCTGGTCACCGGCCGCATCAAGACGGTCGCCATGGATGCCCACTCCGACATGGCCTTCCGGGAATGAGCATCAACCGCGACAGCGTCGACTGCCGTCTCGTCGACCCGGTCGGCCCGACGTATCCGGCCCCATGGTTCCCCAGCGCCTCCGAGGCGCTGCTCAAGGGCCCGGGCGACTTCTTCTGGACACGAGACGCCCAGGGGCGCGCGGTCGAGATCGTCATCTGGATCCCGGGCAACGAGAGCGGGACGGTGGCACCCATCCCGGTCGTCAACGGGGCGCCGCAGAATGAGGGCCCATGGGGATGGAACGGCAACGAGCAGAAGCCAACCCTGCAGCCGAGCATCTTCCGCAACCCGCCTCACAAGGACCACCCGGATCCACGAAACTCCTGGCACGGCCACCTCATCGACGGGCGCCTGGTATCATGCTGAACGCAATTCCTCTGCCTGGATTTGTCGAGCAACCGTGCGACCCAAACCGTCGAGTTCCATTCGTGCGGTCCACAGACTTCGGTGAGATGCCTCCAGGATCGTGGGGGATATTCGGGGGAGGCCTCGGTCTGATGACACGATGCCCAAAGTGCGGCGGTCGAGCAGGGCTCGATCTCCACAGCGTCGACGCGAACGGCGACGCCAATGCGAGTTACCTCTGCGCCAGGGGAGAGATTTGCAACTTCCACGTCTACGTTCGGCTCCTCGATTGGGATCTCCCTCCCAAGCCGGCCAAGACCCGATGGAAAGACGGAAAGTGGCAACCGAGGGACATGGCATGAACATCTGCAAGCCCCATTGGGATGAGCTCAAGGCTGCGATCACAACGCGGGGTCTCGGCGACTTCATCGCCAAGGACGGCCACGAGTTGATGCGCCAGATGGAGAAATCCCTGACGGATCCGGACGTGCTCCACCTCGAGGACTTCGACCCTCTGATGGCGGCCAACAACATGATCGTCTCCCAGGCCCTCGAGACGGCCGGCCTGGGGCTAATGGCCCCGGATGAAGCCGGGAACCCGCGCTGCCCACTTTGCCTATGCGCCGGTCCCTATGCGTCGAATTGGATCAACGGCGCATCGGACCAGGCGGCAGAGATGGTCGCGGAACTACGCAAGGGCCCCGTCAACATCAAGGCCAAGCGGGAAGAGCACGACCGCCGCGGAGGCTCCGCCTGACCATGCAAGTCGACCTCGAGGCCGTCGTCCCGCCCCGCGCGCTCGAGACCGAGCTCGAGGACAAGATCATGGAGTGGTTCGACGAGGCGGTCTGGAAGCCGATCCTGGACCTGATGGACATCGAGCGGACGAACGCCCTGGACGACTGGGAGCTCTTCCCGGCCGAGCTGGGGTCGCTGGGCGTCCAGCGGAGCGACATGCCGCAGGTTGAGGCCTCGCACCGCGGCGCCCTGATCGCATTCCTGGCGGCGCGCGGCATCGCCCACAAGGCCGGGGAGATGCCGGCCAACGAACTCCAGCCCACCCAGGCGATGTTCTCGCCGGCCAAGGTCGAGCGGGCCCGGAAGAACGACGGCGACCGCTCCGTCCTGGTCTCGCTGGATCTCTACGTGGTGGACGGCCATCACCAGTGGTACGCGGCCCTCCAGGACGATCCGGCCGGCCCGCTGCCGATTATCATCTTCGACGCCTCGGTCGAGAAGCTCCTGGTCGAGATGGGCGAGTTCCCGAGCGTCGTCCGGGACAACGCCACGGTCAGCCCGGAGATCGACGCGGCCCTCCGGAGCGGCCGGCTCATCTACGCCAACGGGGCCTTCTCAGGAGACTTCAACGCCAAGATCTCCCGGGCCCTCCGCCAGCTGGGCGCCAAGTTCGACGAGCGCGGCAAGGTCTACCGGCTGGCCCTCGACCAGATGCCCTACGCGCTCCGCGGCGCCGTGGCGGCCGCGCGCGAACGCTCGCTCGATCTCCACGAGGGCATCAAGCGCACCCTGGACCTCGTGGGCCAGAACGTCGCCGACACGCCGGTCCTCGGCCTGGGCATCGATGGCGTGATCGGCAAGATCCTCAAGGACCTCAACCAGCAATTCGTGAGCGCGGTCGGCGACGCCCAGAAGGGCATGACGGCCATCGAGGCTGTGACGGTGCCGGCGGACTTCTCGGCCTCGATGACCCGCCAGGTCCGCGAGCACCTGACCGACACCCTCGAGCTCCCCATCAAGAACTTCACCGAGGAGCAGACCAGGAAGCTGCGCCTCATGGTCGAGGAGAACTGGCAGAAGGGCGGCCGCTTCGACCGCATCCAGGAGATCCTCCGCAACCAGTACGGGGTGACCCAGCGCAAGGCGAAGTTCCTCGCCCAGCAGGAGACCACCATGCTGGCCTCCGAGTTCATCCAGGCGCGCGCCCAGGACGTCGGGTCGACCGAGTACCGCTGGGACACCCGCCGCGATGCGAAGGTGCGGCTCGACCACAAGAAGCTCGAGGGGAAAACCTTCAGCTGGGATGACCCCCCTCTGGCCGATTCAGAACGGGGCATTCACGCGAACCCCGGGATGGTTTGGGGTTGCCTACCGGGAGACGCGCGGGTCGAAATCGCACACCGTGTAAAAAAAGCGTTCCGGCGCTGGTATGCTGGCGAGTTGGCCACGTTCGTTACGGAAGATGGCAAATCGTTCAAGGCTACACCGAATCACCCGGTGCTTACGAGCCAGGGGTGGAAGGCGATAGGCGAACTCGATCAGGCGGACTACGTCATCCAGCTGCCGGCCGAGCACGTCCTCCCGCTTGGCCGGGAATTGGACCGCCATGACCGTGTAGCCGTGCTGAGCGAGATATTCGACGCGCTCCGCGAAGTGTCGATTCGCCGAGTGGCGCGGGGTAGTCGTGACGACTTCGACGGCGATGGTGCCGACGGCAAAATCGAGATTGTAGGGCCCGCACGGTTTCTGGGGCTCAACCGGCAGGCCGTGGCGGCGCAGCGCTTCCTCCAGGATGGCCTCACCTTTGCCGCGGCGCTTGCAACGGCGGTCCGCGCACTTGGCATGCAATTTCTGCCACCACTCCCGGGGCTGCTTGGCGACGGCAGCATGGGAGGCCTTCGTCAGAGCTTTGCGGGCGTCGGGGCTCAACCGCTGCATGCGGATCAGGTTGGCCTCCGAGCCGGTCCGGATCGCAATGCCCTGCTCGACCAGAACACGCCGGATCACGTTGCGGCCAAGGCCCGTCCGCAGGCTGATGGCGAGCTCGCTCTCCCCGCCGGTGTAGGCCGCGACGAGCGGCGCGGGATCGGGCGCCAGCTTGTTCCAGGCAGCGTGGATTTGTGGGATCGCCACACCAGCCTCGCGGAGCTTACGCGACAGGCAGTCCGGACCGAAGCCGACGATCTTCTCCATTTTCTTCAGGGTCATGCCCTGGGCCAGAAGGCGCTTCGCGTGGTCGAGGTGAGACGGGAGAAATTTGCGGGACATGTTTATAACTTGGAGACAGCGATGGGGTGGTACGGGATCAACGGGCTGATCTTCCATAACTGCCGATGTGTCGCAAGGCCCATTTTGAACCTGCAGGCCCGGAGGGTCGCATGATCCCGATCTCCACCACCCTGGGCGGTTGCCCGGTCGACCTCGCGGGCCGCTGCATCTCGTGCGGCCGTCCGGTGCCGACCTCGGCCGGCTGCCTCTGCCGATCAGTCCAGCCGGTCCAGTCGCCCGTCGTCCTCCCGCAGCCCGTCATCTTCCACCCGGTCACCATCCGGGTGCGCCCCGCATGATCGCCGCCGACCAGCACATTGAGCGCTGCAACGCTCTCCGGCGGGAGATCGCCATGCAGGAAGCCGCGCGCCGGCGCATGGACGAGGCTCTCGAGCGCCGCAAATCCGCACTGCAGCGGCTCACCGCCATGCAGGGCGCCGGCCGCGGTTTGCAAAAAAAGTCTTGATCCCGCGCCGTTTCGGCTCAAATCCTCAGTCCCGACGTTCGGTGCGACGTCCGCCTAGCGGACTCCGGCTGGTCCTCATTCCCATGAATGCCGCCCGTCGCCGAACTTCTCGAAGCCCCTCCCGCAGCTGACACAGCTGAGGACCGCAACGTCCACGTCGAGCGCGTCAACTTCGTCCAGACCGGGAAGCGCTTCAAGTGCTGGTTCATGACGCCAGGCGTCGTGAACTACGAGGACAGCCCGACGATGCCCGGCCAGGAGCTGATCAAGAAGCCGGCGATCGACGAGAACCTCGAGACCCTGATCGGCTGCCCGCTGACGATCGGCCACGTCCCGACCAACCTATCCGCCGAGGAGTTGGTCGACCACGCGAACGGCCGCATCGACAAGGCGTACTTCGACGCCGACCGCGGCTGGTTCTGCTGCGAGGGCACGATCGAGACCGAGCAGGCGCTGCGCGCGATTGAGAACGGCTGGGGGGTGTCGGTCGGGACGCGCCTCAAGAAGTCCGACTTTGACGGCCCTGGCCACTGGCTGAACAACGCCTACGACCGGGAGATCCGGAAACTCCGCTTTCACCACCTCGCGCTCTGCGAGCCCGGCCTCCAGCCGCGCTTCGAGGATGCCGAGATCACCCGCACAAACTCGATCAATCGTCCCATCATGCACAAGCTCATCAAGCGCATCGTCGACAAAGTCACCGGCAAGGTCACCGAGTCGGTCACCGAGATCCCGGCTGGCGCCCGGATCGACGTCGGCGGCGGCAAGACTGCCCCCCTCGAGGAAATCGTCCGCGACAACCACTGCTACGCCATCGAGGGCGACGACATGTTCGAGTACGGCGGCGTCCGCTACCACGCCGGCTCGATGGTCAAGGCCTACACGGAGCGGGCCAACGCCGGCCACCACGTCTCCCGGATGAACTCCGAGGAGGAGGCCAAGAAGATAGAGGAGGAGAAAAAGAAGGCCGAGATGGACCGCCTCAACGCCGAGGAGATGGAGACCAAGAAGAAGATGGAGGAGGATGCCGAGGCGGAGCGCCAGAACGCCATCAAGCTCAAGGCCGACGCCGACGCGAAGGCCAAGGCTGACGCCGAGGAACTCGAGCGGCAGAACGCCGTGAAGGCCAAGGCCGACAAGGAAAAGGCCGATGCCGACGCCAAGGCGAAATCCGAAGCCGATGAGCTCGAGCGCCAGAACGCCGCGCGCCGCAATGGCGCCGAATCCTTTGCCACGCTCGGGACCGCCCGGGACAACCGGGCCCAGGCCCCCGTGCCCGCCGTCTCGATGAGCGGCACCCGCGCCGCGCGGCTCGCTCGCGGCCGCAAATTCTTCGGCTCTGATAACTGAGTCGCCGATCACCTAGAACTCGAACCCAAATCAACATGTCCAACCTGTCGCAGAACCAAAACCAGTTCAACCAGACTCCGCTGATCGGCCAGGTCGCCTATCAGCCGAACGTCGACACGCAATCGTGCCAAATTAACCCGTCGACCGCCGCGGCCGCCGGGACCATCGTCGCCGGCTGCGCCGTGAAGCTCATCGCCCTCGCCGGCCCGCAGATCATCGTCGATGTCTGCTCGGGCCCCTCCGACGGCCCGGTCTTCGGCGTCATCGCCTACAATCCGCGCAAGAACAGCTACGTCGCGATGGACATGGTCGAAGTCGCCGGCGAGCTCAACGTGCTCTTCCTGAAGTCGGCCGCCGCGATCAACCGCGGAGCCCGCGTCTCGATCACGAACCCGTCGGTGGCCACCAACGATGCCACCGTCGCGGCCGACACGACCGCCGGCGACTACACGGTCGGCTATGCGGAAGGCCAGGCGAGCGCCGCCGGCCAGATCATCCGCGTCAAGATCAAGCCCGCCCTCAACCTCGTCCCCTCGACCACCGCGACCTGCACCTCGTTCGTCTCGCCCTGATCGACGCTCGACCACCTCACTCAACCTTCAAAAAACCAAAATCATGAAGAGCATCTTCTACCAAAACACCGGCCGCGTGATCCGCGACGAGTCCGAGATGGCGACCCTGAAGTCCGACGAGATCGTCCGGGACAACGCCATCCTCGCGCCCGTCGAGATGAACGACCGGCGCATCTCCCGCAAGCAGCAGACCATCTGGAAGAACGGCCGCCAGGACGACGGCTTCGATCGCAACAACGCGGTCGGCGACGTCGCCGACACGGCAACCGGCTACCAGATCGCCATCGACACCCTGACCTACATCAAGAAGCAGGTCAGCGACCAGAAGTTCTACACGGTGGCCCCGGCGGACTTCATCCCGGTCGTGGTGGGCGACGGCGCGTTCTCGGACCAGATCCTGACGAACCGGAGCTACTCCAACGCCGACGACTTCGAGTCCGGCAACCTGCGGACCGGCGCCTCCGACGCCCGGCTCGCCTCGGTTGACGTCTCGGTGGACGGCGTCGTGGTCCCGGTGATCAACTGGGGGAAGACCCTCGGCTACACGATCTTCGACGTCGAGCAGGCGCTCCGCGCGAACAACTGGGACATCATCGCGAAGAAGCACGAGTCCCGGAAGAAGAACTGGGACCTGGGCATCCAGAAGATCGCCTTCCTGGGCAGCGCCACGGACACGCGGGTGCCCGGCCTCCTGACGAACCCGAACATCAACCAGAACACGTCGCTCATCACCGGCTACATCAGCCAGCTGGGCGCCGCGGGCCTGCAGACGTTCGTCAGCACCCTGATCGCGACCTACTTCGCGAACACGAACTCGACGGCCATGCCGAATCGGTTCGCGATCCCCTACCAGGACTGGACCGGCATGCCCGTCCTGACCCCGGGCACGGTGGGGACCTACCCGGTGCCGATGATCGAGTACCTCGAGAAGGCCTTCAAGATGGCGGTCTCGCCGATGGAGAAGGAGTTCAAGATCATGCCCAATGCGTACTGCGACGCGGCCAACAACCCGGCCGGGCTGCACTACTACATGCTCTACCGGGACGACGCCGAGTCGATCCGGATGGACATCCCGGTGCCGTTCACGACCACCCAGCCCAACAGCCTCAACAACTTCGCCTTCCAGGACGTCGGTTACGGTCAGTACACCGGGACCAACGTCTACCGCAACCTCGAGACCCTGCGCTTTCAGTGGTAAGCAGGTCCCGCGGCCCGGCCACCACAACGACCGAGTCAACGAAACCCATGAGCACCCAACTGCAGACGGCGCCGGCGGCACCAGCCCCGGCGTCCCCCGAGGCCGCAAGGCCCGATCCCAAAGACGAGCCCGTCTCGATCTTCAACCGCAGCCCGAAGTTCGGCGACGTCGTCCACGACATCTACGAGCCGATCATCGCCAAGGACGGAACGACCGTCGGACAGAGGGTCAAGATCAGCTACCGCGCCGAGGCCGGGGCCTTCTGCAAGGTCCCGCGCTACATCGCGGAGCTCTGGATGAAGCAGAACCCCGACCGGATAGTCACGGCCGATTCTGTGGGCGCCCCGAAGGGCCACAATCCGGAGCGCGTCTCGATCCTCGAGAAAGAGAACGTGGCGCTGACGGAGCGGCTGAAGAACCTCGAGGGCCTGGTCGAACAACTCCGCGGCAAGTCCGGCTGATCATTCCGTCCCACGGCCCCGCTGGCCTCCAACTCATGTCCCAAGACTTCTCAACGACGAGGGAAGAGTTGGAGCGCCGCGCGGAGGCGCTCCGGAAAGAGATCGCGGCGATCGAGCGCAAGCGGGATGGCGTGACGAACGCCATCATCGCCCGGCGGCAGACGCTCGCGCGCCTGGAGGACCGGATCACCCACCTGACCGATCCCATGCTCACGAAGGCCTCCGCATGACCTGCTGCCCTCCCAACAGCCCGTACACGATCCCGTCGGTCTCGAACTTCAAGCAGCAGTTCGTTCGCGATTTTCCGTATGCTGTCACCGCCTACGGGGCGGCGGCCACCGGGACGCTCTCGGGCAACACCCTGGGGTCGGTGACGGTCATCGGCGGCGGGGCCGGCTACCGGGTGGCCCCGACCGTGGTCTTCACCAACCAGCCCGGCGACACGACCGGCGCCGGCGCGGCGGGCACGGCCGTGGTCGGCAATGGGACGGTCATCTCGGTGACGGTCACGGCGCCCGGCGCCAACTACATCCTGCCACCCCTGATCAGCTTCGTGGGCGGGGCCGGCGACGACACCAACCAGAAGTTTGTCACCGACGAGGACATCGCGGGCGCCATCCTGGACGCGCAGTTCAACATCAACCCCGGCCTCTTCGAGAACAACACCTACTTCCAGCGGGCGTTCCTCTACCTGGCCGCCCACCAGCTGGTCGAGAAGCTCCTGATGGCCGTCGAGGGCCTGGCCTCCCAGTACAACTGGCTGACCAACTCGAAGGGCGTGGGCTCGGTCAACGAGTCCTTCACGATCCCGGAGTACATCAAGGACAACCCGTTCCTGGCCAACCTCTCGAAGACCCGATATGGTGCGATGTACGTCCAGATCATCTGGCCGCTCCTGATCGGGAACGTCCACTCGGCGCCGCGCTTCACGCTGCCATGAGCAAGTCGATGTCCATCAACCTCGACACGACGCCGATGCACCGGCTGTCGGTCTCGGCCGAGCAGGCCGCCTCGGCCTACATCAAGGTCGGCGTCCTGGGCGATTACGCGGACCGGACGCCCGGCCAGACCGGGACGAAGCGCACCAACGCCGCGGGCGGCAAGGAGGCGATCAACAACCCGAGCCTGGGGGCCATCCACGAGTTCGGCAGCCTGACCCGAGGGATCCCGCCGCGGTCGTTCCTCCGGATGCCGCTGATCAGCCGGCTGTCGGACGAGATCAACAAGGAGAGCCAGGAGACCTGGGAGCAGTACTTCGTCAATTTCGGCTTCATCGACCTCCTGCGGGCGATCGGCGAGGCGTCGCTGGCGGTCATCAAGGACGCCTTCAAGACCGGCGGGTTCGGCCGCTGGGCCAAGCTGCGGCCCTACACGATCCGCCGGAAAGGCAACGACCGGATCCTCATCGACTCCGGCCAGCTCGAGCGCAGCGTGACGTATGCCGTGGTGGCCCCAGGAGCCCCCAAGAAGCCCATCTGATGCCCGTCACCGACCAGATCCCCGTCAACCCTGGCCCGATCATCGGCGCCGGCACCCGCGACATCCCGTCGTCGGTCCGGACGATGCCGTACATGCGGAGCACGCTGGCCGGCTGGTTCCAGCCGATGACGATCACGGTGATCACCCAGGGGCCCGTGGTGGACGGCATCGTCACCCAGGTGGAGCGGCCGTTCCGGACCGCGGGCTGCATCGAGCCCATGAAGACCCGGGAGATCAAGCCTGGCGCCGGCGGCGTCCGGGCCTGGTCGTACTACATCCTCTACGTCGCCCAGGAGTTCGTCGCGGCCCCGAACGACAAGATCGTCCTCGCCGCCAAGACCTACCGGGTCATGGGGACGCGCGACTATTCGGAGTACGGCTATCGGCAATACGAGCTCGAGCTCTCCTACCAATGAGCACCGCCCTCAGCTATCCGCTCGTCCCGACCGGCAAGCCGGTCATCGCCCTCCTGGTGGCGATCCTCGTCGAGGGCCTGATGCTCGACCAGACGAAGCCGCAACTCGTCATCTACAACCAGCAGTGGCGGATGCCGACCGACCCGGGCCTCCACATGCACCTCGCCGTCCTGGCCCCGAAGCCCTTCGCCTTTCAGCGCACCTACCAGACGGGCGCCGACGGCTGCCTCGAGGAGAACGTGAGCGGCAACAAGGTCGAGACCTACGAGCTCAATTTGTATTCGAAGGACCTCTCGGCGCTCGATGCCCGCGACCTACCGGGCGTCGCCCTGATGTCGACCTTCTCCGAGCAGGTCCAGGAGGCCAATGACTTCCAGATCGCCCGCATCCCGGTCGCCTATGTCGACACCTCCGAGCAGGACGGCGAGGGGATCCTGACCCGCTACACCTACACCTTCAACGTCACCAGTGGCTTCTCGCGCATTCGCCCGGTGGCCGAATACGACAAATTCTCGCGCGCCGTCCTCGTCACCCAACCCTGATTTTACCATGAGCATCCCGGTCACCTCCATCGTCAACGTCTCGGTCGCGGCCTCGCAGGCTGCCCTCCAGGCCTACAACCCGAACTCCCTGGCCATCCTCTCCAAGGAGGTCCCGGTCCAGAACTACGGGCGCGGCGCCACGGCGACCGCCACCCTCACCACCCAGGTCATCTCGGCCGTGGCCGTCGGCGCGGGCGGCACCGGCTACCAGGTCCCGCCCCCGGTCTTCGTGACCGGCGGCGGCGGCTCCGGGGCGGTCCTACAGGCCGTGATCTCCGGCGGCGTGGTGATCTCGATCACCATCGTCAACGGCGGCTCCGGCTACACGAGCACGCCGACCATCGTGATCGGCAGCGGCTTCAACATCTACGTCGATGCCGCGGACGTCGGGACCGACTGGGGGACCTCCTCGGAGACCTACAACCAGGCCGTCGCAATCTTCTCCCAGAGCCCGAACATCACGACCGGAGGCGGGCAGCTGATCATCTACGCGATGAACTCGGGCGACACCCTGTCGACCGCCATGGTGGCCCTCCTGGGCCAACTCTACGTGGGCGGCGTCGTCTGGGCGGGCTATGCGCCGATCAACACCGAGATCTTGGCGGCCGCCACGGCCATCCAGGCCCAGGTCCCGCCGGTCATGCTGGGCGTCTCGTCCTACCTGCTCTCCGACCTCTATGCGTCGGGCCCGGGCATCTTCTACTCGATCCAGTCGGCCAGCCTCAAGCAGTCGCGCGGCCTCCTCTACACGGTGTCGAACGCCCAGGCGGCCCGGATCGCCATGGCGGCCTACATGAGCCGCCTCCAGGGGACGAACTTCAACGGGGCCCTCACGACGGCCACAATGAACCTCAAGCAGCTGACCGGCATCGCCCCCGACCCGAACATCAACACGACGATCCTCGCCCAGTGCCAAATCGTCGGCGCGGATGTCTACGCGATCGTCGGCAACAACCTCCCGGAGGTCCTCTCGACGGGCGGCAACGACTACTCGGACAACGTCTTCAACCTCGAGTGGCTGGTCGGTGCCCTGCAGGTCGGGCTCTTCAACGGGCTGGCCACCACGCCGACCAAGATCCCCCAGACCGAGCAGGGGATGTCGATCCTCAAGAACGCCATCATCCAGGTCCTCACCCAGGCGGTCACCAACGGTTTCGTCGCCCCGGGAACCTGGAATGGCGCCATCCCGTTCGGCGACCCGACGACCTTCCTGCAGAACATCACCCAGCAGGGCTGGTACATCCTCTCGCAGCCGATCTCGCAGCAGAACCAGACGGCCCGGCAGTCCCGGCAGGCCCCGATCATCCAGATCGCCGTCAAGTACGCCGGCGCCATCCAGACCGTCCAGGCGGTCGTCTACGTCCAGCCCTAAACCACCCTCTAAACCGGAGACCCAACCATGCCTCAAATCTCACTCAGCGGCCAAGACACCGTTCAACTCGCCGGACGGAATTTCACGGCGTTTTGCGACGGCGACTTCGCCTCCCTGACCTACCCGAACGAGTCCGTCGCCATGAAGACGGGCAAGAACGGCAACACGATCTACGCCCTGGACTTCCGGGGCCAGAACGGCGACTTCGCGCTGCGGCTGATCCGCGGCAGCCAGGACGACAAATTCCTCCTGGCCCAATACACCGCCCAGCAGACGGACTTCCCGTCCTTCACGCTGATCTCCGGCCAGTACGTCAAGCGAGTCGGCCAGGGCAACGGCGTGGTCGTCAACGACACCCAGAAGCTCTTCGGGGGCATCATCGCGAAGCGGGTCGAGGCGAAGTCCAACGCCGAGGGCGAGACCGAGCAGTCCCTGGCGATCTGGCACCTGAAGTTCTCCGACGCCGAGCGGGCGATCATGTAAGCCATGCCGAACATCACCATCCCCCTCAAGAGCGCCGCGAAGCTCGAGCTCCAGATGCCGAGCTTCGCGAACGGCACGCGGCTCTACAAGGTCCTGGCCAACGAGATCAAGGGCATCCCGTTCGACATGAAGATCACCTCGATGGAGGCCCTGGCGGCCGCGCCCGACCTTGGGCCCATCAAGGGCGTCGTCCTGCAGATCCTCGGCAGCGATGCCGTCGAGAGCGTCGTGTTCGACTGCCTGGCGGGCTGCCTCTACAACGGCGCCCGGATCACCCGGGATACCTTCGAGGATGAGCGGGCACGGGGCGACTGGCTGCCCTGCGCCTGGGAGGTGATCAAGTTCACGCTGGCCCCTTTTTTCGGAAGTCTGGATTTCGGGTCCGCCACCCCGCCAGCCGGAGCGACCGGCTCCCCGAAGTCGACATCGACGCTGAGTACAGCCACGCAATAGCGTTCCGCCTAGCCCGGGCCGGCTATGGAACGGCCCACCAAATCCTCGAGATGCCAGCCGACCTCGTCCTCGCCAATCTCGACTACGATGACTTCTGTGGAGCCTACGAGCGCGCCTACGTTGAACTGAACAAGGAACCCGCCACTTGAAAATCGCCGACCTCTTCATCGCCATCGGCTTCAAGGTGGGTCCCAACCCGCTGCCGGAGATCGAGAATCGGCTCAACGCGGGAGCCAAGAACGCCGCCCAGTACGCCGTCGCCCTAGACGCCGCGGCGGCCGCCCTGACGCTGATCACCTCGAAGGCGATCAACGCGGCGCTCAATCTCAACAAGTTCCGCTACGCGACCGGCGAGAACACCGACACCCTGCAGCGCTGGGAGTACTCGGCCCGGCGGGCGGTCGGGACCGGAGCAGACGTCGCCGGCGCCATCAAGTCCATCCAGGACGCCCAGGCGGCGATCGCGCTCGGCGAGGGCAACGTGGCGCCCTGGCAGCTCCTCGGCATCGACCCCCGGCAGGATCCCTTCGAGGTCCTGATGAAGATCCATGACCGGATCCAGAACCTCCCGGTGGGGGTCGCGCGCCACATCGCCGGGCAGTTCGGGATCGGCGACGACATGTTCGCCTTCCTGCGCCGGGCCGACCTCAAGCTCGAGGACCTCAACGCGAAGTGGATGATCACCCGCCAGCAGGAGAACGACCTCGTTGCCCTGAACCGGCAGTGGCAGGAGTTCGAGCAGCACATCGAGATGACATCCCTGAAGGTGGCCCACGCCCTGCAGCCGGCGTTCTCCCAGCTGCTGCCCCACATCGAGAAGCTCCTCGAGCGCGGTGCCGACTGGCTGGCGTGGCTGACCAGCGCCGACCCCAAGGCCCAGGCGCTCCGCCAAGACATGGCCGACATCGCCAAGGTCGTCCTGGTGGCGGCGCCAGCCTTCACCGCCCTGGCGGCGGCCATGAAGGCCGTCTCGTTGGCCATCGGGGCCGTCAACCTGGCCCTCACCCCGGAGTTCATGGCCTTCCTGCTGGCCGCCGACGCCTTCTACGTGGGCTACAACGCCATCAAGCACCCGCCGAGCCTCGGGGCACGCGCGGGCGTCGCTGGGGCCAATCTGGTTGGGGGACCGCTGGCCGGCATCGTGGCGGCCAATCTGGTGGCGGCGCGCGGCAATTCCACGAAGACGACGACCAACCATGTCACCGTGAACGTCAACTCGGCGGACCCCAAGACGGCCGGCCAGTCGGTGGTTGATGCCCTCAGCAAAGTGATGTCGGGCGCCCTCGATCAATCCGGCCCCGGGCAATAAAATGTCGACCAACATCATCCCGTCCGACTCGCCCTCGATCTACGCGGCACTGTCCTCCCTCCAGGAGCAGGCCTTGGTGCTGCCCAATAACGTGCCGCCGGGCGGGATCGCAGGCTTCATCTTCGACATCCCCCAGGAGGAGACCCTGCAGCTCGAGAGCGAGATCACCGACCATTACGTCGAGTCCAACCTGACCATCCAGGACCAGATCGCCCTTCGGCCCGAGCGCATCATCCTCCGCGGTCTGGTCGCCGAGCTCACCCAGAACAACCTCGGGGCCCCGACCGCGCAGTCGGCCCTCGAGGACGCCCTGCCGCTCATCAGCTCCTACCTGCCCACCCTGACGGCCGGCGCCCTGCAGTTCCTCCAGGGCCAGCAAACCGTCCAGCAGGGGGCGAATGCCGCGGTGGTCGGGACGGCCGCCAGCCTCTACCAGTTCTTCCAGAACCAGCAGCCAGGGGGCGCCTCGTCGGTGCCGTCGCTCTCCCAGCTGGCTGTCGCGGCCGCGAGCTCGATCGTGCCCGGCATCGTCTCGGGGGCCATCCAGCTGATCCCCGGCCAGCAGCTGGCGAGCTCGAGCATCTCCCCGCAGATCTCGGCGATCGGGTACTTCTACCAGCTCTGGCTGGGCCGGATGATCTTCACCATCGAGACCCCGTGGGGCATCATGGAGTCGATGGCGATCGAGATGGTCAGGGCGGTCCAACCCGAGGACAGCCCGTCGGTCACGGAGCTCGAGGTGCGCTTCAAGAAGATCCGGATCGTCGACGACCTGATCCCACCGACGCCCGGCATGCTGGCCGGGCGCGCCGCCAGCCAGTTCACCGAGACCCAACCGACCCAGCTGGGCAACATCGGCCTCCTCGACACCACCGACCAGCAGGAGGCCAAGTTCATCAACAACTGGAGCACCCTGCGGTGAATTGACGCCATGAAGCAACTCGACGGCCTCACCGATTCTGCCGCCCAGACCTTCAACCTGGTCCTGGACGACGGCACGATCGCGACCATGAACCTCTATTTCCGGCCCAACCAGCTGGCGTGGTTCTACGACATCTCCTACAACGCCAACAACACGACCTTCACGGCGGCCGGCCGGCAGGTCGTCACGTCGCCCAATATGGTCCGGCAATTCCGCAACCAGATCCCCTTCGGGTTGGCCGTCACCTACCAGAGCAACGGCGAACCGACCGGCCAGGAGGACTGGGTGAACGGCAACGCCACCATGTACCTCCTCAACCAGGTCGATGTCGGCATGGTCGAGATGAACATCTTCCCGGGCGACTGACATGGGCAAAATCTTCCCGACCTGGCAGCTCTCGGTTGAGACCGGGCCCTTTGACTCGAGCGGCAACGCGACGACGCACCTCGCTCTCTACCCGCCCTACACCTGCGAGTTCGACATCCGCCGCGAGTACCTGGCGTCGGCCCAGACCGGCACCTTCGTGGTCTCGCAACTCGGCGAGCCCACCCGCAACCAGATCTATAAGGACCGCTACGCGACCACCCAGTACGCGGCCCTCCAGTTCCGGGCCGGCTACCAGTCGCAGGGCGGCTTCCTGCCGCTCCTCTTCAACGGGACGCTCCGCTGGGCCTACTCGGAGCGCACCGAGCCCACGAACGTCCGGACCATCATGGAGGCCTTCGACGGCGGCTTCGCGATGGCGAACGCCCAGACGAACCGCAGCGTCGCCAGCGGGCAGTCCCTGGCCGACACCCTTCGGTCCCTGAACGCCGACCTCCCCAACATCTACCCGACGCCGATCATCGGGAGCTTCCCGCAGACCAGTCCGCGCGGCCAGGCCCTCTCGGGGCCGACCTGGAAGATCATCCAGGACAACATCCCGGCCGGCTCCTTCGCGACGATCGACAACAACCAGCTGAAGGTCCTCAACGACAACGAGTACATCGCGCCGCCGTCGGGCAATATCCCGGTGATCTCCAGCCAGACCGGCCTGCTGTCGCCCCCGATCCGCTCCGGGGCCTTGATCGTCTGCGAGCTCCTCTTCGAGCCCCGCCTGGCGGTCGGGCAACTCATCAACCTCCAGAGCACCGAGAACACGATCTACAACGGCCCCAAGAAGGTCATGGGGTTCTCCCACAAGGGGACGATTTCCGGCGGGGTGGATGCCAACGGCCGGGTCTGGCCGGGCTCGGTGGCCGGATCCTGCATCTCGACGGTTTCGCTCTGGGCCGGCACCGCGGCCCTCTCGGGCGTCGTTGGGACCTCACCGCAATGAGCCAGGAGAACCCCCAGTCCCTGAAGACGGTCCCGCCGCCGGACCTCCGCGCGCTCCTGCTGGCGCTGCGCCGGGAGATCATGTCGGACATCAACTGCTGCCTGCCAGGCACGATCGCCGCCTACGATGAGGGCACCCAGAGCGCCTCGGTGACGATCAACCTGCAGCGCCAGGTCGGCGCGACGACCGTCGCCTACCCGATGCTGACTGACGTCCCGGTTTTCGTGCTGGGGGGCGGCAAGGCCTACCTGTCCTTCCCGATCGCCGCCGGCGACCCCTGCGGGGTCTTCTTCTGCGACCGCAACATCGACGACTGGTGGACGACAGGCTCGACCGGCTCGCCGCCCAACAACCCGCGGCTCCACAGCCTCTCGGATGGGTTCGCGCTGGTCGGGCTCCGCTCCAAGGCTGGGGCGCTGTCCGGCCTCTCGGCCACGGCCGCCAGCCTCATCAATGGGACGAGTGGCATCAACGTCGACGCCAAGATTGGGATCTTCAACGCCGAGACTTCCATGCTGCTGGTCCTGCAGGACATCATCCTGGCCCTGACGGCTCTAAACTCCGTCAAGACCGGCGGCGACGCCTCAGCGGCCATCGCCACTGCCTCGACGGCAGTGACGAACCTTCTTGAATAGCAAGCCCATCCCGTTCAACAATCCCACGCGATGAGCCTCCCAGCGACGAACCAACCCGAGATCTTCCGCGGAGTCGACGCGATCACGGGCGACTGGCAGGCCGGCCAGGGTTTCGGCAGCTACGCGACGGCCGAGAATGCCATCAACCTCGACATCCGGACGGCCCTGCAGTGCTTCCTGGGCGACTGGTTCGCCGACCTGACCTTCGGGATCGACTGGGTGACGTACCTCGGCAACCGCGGCACCGAGAACGCGATCCTGCTGGCCGTCCGCCAGATGCTCTCCTCCCGCTATGGCGTGGTCGTCGTCAACGCCCTCTCGGCCTCGCTCAACTCTCTTACTCGCTCCCTAACCCTCGTCTACAACGTCACGACGATATTCTCGAAGACGGTCCTCGATTCCGTCGCGGTCAATATCCCCCTGGCAGCCTGATGCCATCTCGACCCAAAACGCGATAGGGCCGAATGGGCTCACCACCCAGAACATCTCGGACATCAACTCCGAGCTGCGGAACGGTGCCATCGACTTCCCGGGGTTCCTGACGATCTTCCCGGGGGCCAATGTCGACCCGAACTCTCCGGACGGCCAGTGGCTCGGCATCATCGCCCAGGTGGCGGCGGACCTCGAGGCCTTCATCGCCCAGGTCAATGCCTTCTTCGATCCCGATCAGGCCACCGGGACGATCCTCGACGCGCGCTGCGCGATCAACGGAGTGGTCCGCGAGCCCGGCACCTACACCCAACAGGCCATCCAGATCACGACGTCGGCGGCCGTCGTCCTCCAGGGCCTTGACCTCTACCCGGGGAGTCCGTTCACGGTGGCCGACGGCCAGGGCAACCAGTACCAGCTTGAGACGACGACCAGCATCGGGAGCGCCGGCACGACCACGGCGATCTTCCAGGCTTCGCTGCTGGGCCCCATCCAGTCCGGCATCGGCACCATCACGACGGTCTCGACCCCGCAACTCGGTGTGACGTCGGTCACGAATGGCGCGGCCCCTATCTCGGTGGGCGTCCCCCAGGAGACCGACTCCGCGCTGCGGATCCGGCGCGCGAACTCCGTCGAGTTGCCCTCGAAGGGCTACCTGCAGGGCCTCGAGGCGGCGATCTATGCGGTGGACGGAGTCGAGCAAGTCGTCGTCCTGGAGAACACCTCGAACACCACCGACGGCAATGGGATCCCGGGCCATTCGATCTGGGTCATCGTGCTCTGTCCGACTTCTTCGAACGCCGGCGTCGCCCAGGCCATCTACAACAAGCGGAACGCCGGCTGCGGCCAGATGCATGGGGGGGCCGGCGCCGTGGCGGTCCCAACGCTCTCCGGAACCGGCGTCGCCTCGGTGGCGGTCACCAATCCCGGCCTGGGCTTCTACGTGGCCCCCACGGTCTCCTTTGTCGGGGGCGGCGGATCCGGTGCGACTGCGACCGCCACGGTTAACACCAGCGGTCAGATCACCGCGGTGACGGTCACGGCGGCCGGCACCGGCTACACGAGCCTGCCGACCGTGGTCTTCAACTCGCCGACCATCCAGACGCTGATCAACCAGCTGGACGGCACCCAATTCCCGATCGTCTTTGACCCGCCGACCCAGGACAACCTGACCTTCACGGCCACCGTCGACGCCGTTGAGGGCGCAATCGACCTCACGGCCCTGAAGAACGCCATCGCGGCCGGGACCACCTACCTGATCGGCCAGGACGCGACGGCTTCCGGGTTGACGGCGCTCATCATGAGCCTCACGCCGAACGCCACGGTCTCCAACGCCCTGATCAACGCCTACGGGGGCACACCGGGATCCCTGAAGGCGCCGAGCGGCCCCAATCACCAGTTCGTCCTGACGGCAGGCAACATCACCCTCTCAAGCTGACCGACTCGCTGACGCCGCGAACTCCCCGTAATGAATCCGCTCCTGCTCAACTCTCCACGCGATAGCCGGCTCGCGCTTGCGGAAGTGCTTCACGACATTCTTGCCGTCGATGTTGATAGTGGCGTGGAAGCCGTGCGGCGTGCGGCAGACGCCTACTGGCAGGTCGTCGTGGCGCTTGGTGCGACGGCGCTTGTGGTTCTGGGAGTTCTGCTTCAGCGAGCAGCCCCGAAGGTTGTTCGGGAGGTGGTTGCTCGGATTGCCGTCCTTGTGGTCGACGCATTCCGGCCAGTGGCCGTGCACCAGGAAAAAGACCACCCGATGGGCCAGGAAGTGCTTGGTGACACCCCCGACCGTGACTTTGATCTGGGCGTAGGCGCGGCGCGACGGGCTGATCTCGCCGCAGGGGACAAGTCTCAGGAGAGTGTTCCCTCGGATCAGGAAGTGCTCGCGGATGTACAGACTCTCTTCTTCGGAAACGGGGCGTGCTTTCATCTATTGCGAAAGGCTAATCAATGCCCGTCGTAACTCAAGCCGTTCCTAATTGGCCCGTTGCGGGGGCTCCCACCGATGGACCGGCCCCTTCGGCCAATCTCATCGCCCTGTGCGCGTACTATGTGAGCCGGCTCATTGTGCAGTTCAACGGCAAGCCCAACGCCACGCGGCTGATCGCGCTTTTCGCCAAGAAGATCCTCTGCGACGACCTGGCGACGGCCGTCCTGAACGCCTACAACCTCCAGACGGCGGTCGGCCCGCAGCTCGATGTCCTCGGGAAGTACATCGGGGTCGGGCGCGACATCAACCCCGCGGTCCAGCCGAATCTTTTTTCGTTCGTCGACTACAATGGCGCGAACCCCCAGGGCAAGAATGGCTGGGCTCTCTACGATGGCTCCTCCGAGGCCGACGGGGCCTTCCTGAGCTACACGTCCTCCGGGGTCCCGACCACCAACCTGACGGACGACCAGTATGCCTTCGTCCTGCAACTCAAGATCGGGCTCAACATGCAGGACGGGACGCTCGCCCAGATCCAGCAGTTCATCGCCACGTTCCTTCCGGGCTTCGTCTCGGTGGTCGACAACCAGAACATGACGCTCACCTACAACGTGAACGTCAACGTGCCGATCAGCGTGCCGCTAATTGAAGAATTTCTCCCGAAGCCGATGGGCGTCGGGATCAACGTCATCGAGACCTTCGAGCGCATCGTCTTCTCGGGCTCCACCCGAATCGTCGCCGATGGCGACATCCGCGTCACCGTTTAAGCCATGGCCACAACCACCATCCCGGCAATCAGCACGACCCGCGTCCTCCAACTCTCGGACGACTTCTACGAGTTGGGCAGCGCCACCATCGGTTCGGCCAAGCAGCAGGCCAACCAGATTCCCCTCTGGGCTCCCTATGCCAACCTCCTCTCGACGTCGGCCTTCGACGTCACTGGCATCACGGCGCCGGTCACGGTTATCGCGCTGGGCCTCGCGGCCTTCAACGACGGCGGCGGCGGGACCTACATGTATAGCCCGAGCTCGACGGCGACCGTCAACGGCACGACCATTCTGGCGTCGAACACTGGGACCGGCCGATGGCTCGACGGGGCCAGCCAGATCCAGGCCGACTGGACCCAGGCGACCACGACCAGCCCTGCCTACATCAAGAACAAGCCCACCCTCGGGACCGCGGCCTCCCACGCCGCAACAGACTTCGATGCCTCGGGAGCCGCCGCGGCCGCGCAGGCTGCCGCTGAGGCTGCCAGCTGGCCGGTCGGAGCTTCAGTTGGTGGTGCGATGACCGGGCCGCTCAATGCCCTGGCCTCCAATCCTTCCGTGGGTGTCACCTTCAAGAGCGTCTCGACTGGGACCGATGGCTTGGTGAGCGGCGGCCAATTCCAACTCGAGACGCCGAGCCCCTATGCGACCGGCGGCAATGTCCAGATCCGGTTCGACCTCCAGGGCTTCGCGCGCATTCGGTTGAGCGGCAGTCCTTCGATAAGTTTGTCGCCAGCGGGGAGCGGAGGCCTCAAGGCGGGCGCCCAGCAGCTGCTGCTCCTCCAGAACTTTTCCGGATCGGCCTTCAGCATAACCTGGAACCCGGATTGGCAACCGATGAACGGGGTCGCTTTCCCCGCCTCTATCCCAAACGGGCAATCGATGTGGATCTGGCTCCTGTGCGGCGGCGTCACGGAGTTCGACGTCGCGGCCGGCGTCTTCGACTCCCTCGGCGCCGCGGTGGCGGCCCTAGGGGCCAACAACAACGCGACCTTCAACGCCCTGACGGTCACGGGTGGTATCGTCAACAAGCTCATCGGCTATCCGACCGGCAACACGATCGGGATCCAGTTCAACCTCTCGAATGCGGGCGGCGCCTTCGACATCATCCCGATCACAACCCCGACGGCGAGCTTCTCGCCCTCCGGCTCCGGCGGGATCCAACCGGGGGCACGCCAGACGCTCCTGATTTACAACAATTACGGCAGCACCGTCAGTCTGACTTGGCAGTCGAACTGGAATGGATCCTCGTTCCTTCCGACCACGCTGGCCCCCCTGCAGTGCATCATCGTCGAGCTCGGATGCCATGGGACGACCGAGACTTCAATCTATGCGGCCGCGTCGTCGGTGAGCGGCGGCGGCGGTGGTGGGTTCACGGCTGCCGGGGATCTCTCCGGATCGTCGACCAACCAGACCGTCATCGGTCTGCAGGGACGCCCAGTCAGTAGCGTCGGACCCACTCCTGGATATGTCCTCGGCTGGAATGGAACAGCCTGGGGGCCGACTTCGCCTGGCGGTGGGCCGCCAGCCAACAACTTCAACATCCTGGCCTACGGGGCGGTCCCGAACAACCCCAGTTTGGCGTCCAGCAACGTGACGGCGATCAACAACGCGGTCGCTGCGGCCATCGCCAATGGAGGCGGCTGCATCTACTTCCCGGGGCTCGGAAACTGGTATGTGACGGCGCTTCCAGCCTACTCGGCCTCGGTGAGCCTGGCCTTCATTGGCGATGGGATGTCGGTCTCGAACATCGTCGTCCAGACGGGTGGCCAGAACGGCCTGGACGTCAACGTGGGATCCGGCGATGCCGGGATCGAGATCCGCGACCTTGGCATTATCCTTGGCGGCGGGGTCACGGGTGGCTTGGCGGCCATCCGGGCCATCCCCGGCCCGAGCTCCAACCAGAACAACTGCATCATCCGCAACATCCGGATCGCCGGCGGCAATGGCTGGACGAATGGCGTCTACGTGCCGTGCCCGAGCCCGGCCGGTATTTTCAGCGGGGTC
>Ga0316218_1001208_pt1 | contig 29371 bp, 22 predicted proteins | sample TBH18003metaG_FD_203634 | JGI IMG/M metagenome (GOLD analysis project Ga0316218, IMG submission 203634) | Freshwater microbial communities from Trout Bog Lake, Wisconsin, USA - TBH18003 | ecosystem: Environmental > Aquatic > Freshwater > Lake > Hypolimnion/Profundal zone | place: USA: Wisconsin...
CACCAAAGTAAACAGTTTCATAAGGCATGGCCTTGCCCAACTGTTCGTTAGCTTCCCGGCCTAAGTAATCAGCATTGAATATGCGCAGGTCAGCTTCTGTGTATAGCTTTTCAAATGTTTTAAAATTCGCATCGCTGCTTTTTGGCCATACGATCACATCATCACCTATCCCTATTACAGCAGACTTTACACCCAGCAGATGAGCGGCTTCCTGCACCATAGCCGCATCGGGCAGCCACTGCGAATAGAAAATATCTTTGGAAGGGTCTAATTTTATTTTGTTTTTCCTAAAAAAATCTGCGATAGCGGCTATATACCGTTGCTGAAAAGTTTTTTTCACAAACCTGTTAGGCCGCATATTAGCCACGCGCGGGTGATATACGGTGATGCCATCATACTCGCGCTGCACGGGATACGCCATAGCAGCTTGCTTCTTCCAGTCGGGGTGTACTACCGAGAATGGAAATGGCGGATGCCACGGTACCGGTATGACCACCTTCAACTCAGCGCCGCTCTCTATAAGCCCCTTGTATTGGCGGTGTGCAAATATCCCGGCCCAGGTCATACCTGGTCGGTCGTAAGGATACATGGAAGGGAAAGCCCAGATGCGCATACGGAAAGATAAAAAAAATAAAAGGCTATCCGGTGGATAGCCTTTATAATTATTAAAAAGAAATGATTACTCAAGTTTGAAAGAGATAGGCTGAGTGAAATACACTTTCACTGCCTTACCATTCTGCTTACCGGGCCTCCATTTGGGCATAGCCATTACTACGCGCTTGGCTTCTTCATCGCAACCTGAGCCAATGCCACGCACTACTTGTACATCAGATATGGAGCCATCTTCATTCACCACAAATTTCACGATCACACGGCCTTCGATGTTGGCTTCGCGAGCCGCATCAGGATAGTGGATGTTTTTTGCGAGATATGCGATCAGGTCATAATCCGATTTAGGTGGCTGCTCCACATAGCTGAAGATAGCCGGTGGTGCTGGGGCTGCTACCACACCTGTACCTGTAGATGGGGCCACTATACCCGGATCTATACCATTAGGGTCACCTTTCTCGTCCTTAGGGCCAGAAGCGGTGATCTCCTTCTGCGGAGGCGGCACTTCTTCTTCCTTCACTTCCTCATCCTTCTTGATCACCGGCGGGGTGAATTTCACCGTTGGCTTTACAGGTGGAGGTGGTGGAGGTGGAGGTGGTAATTTCTTCGGGTCCACAGGTGGTAGCTCTGCAAGTACTACTTCTTTTTTCACAGCCGTCACCTTTTTCTCAACACGAACATTCATGTTAATTATAGCGTAAGCAGCCGTTGCTAACCCTATACCCAAAAGCACCATCAGCGAGCGCATTACTCGTTTGTAGTAGTTTTTGCGTAATTCGTAGCCGCCGTAAGATTTATTACGCCCCTCGAAAATTATATCGATATAGTCACTGCTCAGTATTTTATTAATATCCATTTTTAGTCCTTTTTTAGTCTAAAGCTATGGTTTCAAATCGTTACCTGGCTTTATACTGTAAGAGCAATTAGTTACAAACTACAGAAACAATAACAAGCGGTTATTTTACACCGTTTGCCACCTCAGTTTCTTTAATAAAGTTTTGATCAACATCAGTAATATCAATGATAGCGTATACTTTGATGTCATTGATATTCATTTCGTCGAGCATATTCACCATATCACCATAACTGCTGGTGGTGTCAGGTTTTATGAGTACGGTCATTTCGTCTTTCGCGGTCAGTGTGCCGGCGCGCTTCATGTCATCTACCATTTTTTTCTTGGCTATGATCTCATCGCGTATACCATTTTTAGCGGCAAAAGTTGTTGCTTTAAGATCAGGTGGCTTGGTAGGGTCACTGGCCATGCCTTCGTAATAATAAACACGGTGATTTTTGCTCAACAATACGGTGAGCGCCACACTCTCTTTTATCTTATTAGGCTCCACTTTGTCATTGGGATCCTTATAAGGCATGTTGATCTCCATTGTTTTTGGTTTGGCCAGCGTTGTTGTATACATGAAGAATGTGATCAACAGGAAGCCAAGATCCACCATGGGTGTAAGATCGATACGTGTACTTAATTTTTTACCTTTTTTGACACCGGGGCCTTTTTTATGCCCCCCGCCGGAGGTATCCATTTCTGCCATAACAATCTTTTTTATACTATATTAAAATCTCTGGTACTCATTATTTCTTTGCATCACCCTTGTGTGCGTCATCATAAGCGGCCGTACCCACAGGTATGCCCTTCAGGTCCGTGATCAGGTTAAACTTGAATATTTTATACCCTTCCAGTGTTTTGATGATCTTCTGTACGCTTGGGTAAGATGCCGCGCCATCGGCCTTGATACAAATACGTATCTTACCGTTGGTGGTCCTGGCCGCCTTTATCCATTCAGCTAATTCATTGTTTGGGGCTAATACCGCTGTGTCAGCAGGCACACCGGCTGCATTCACCTCATCCACTTTTTGCTGGTCAGGAGTTGCATCGAGGTATGCTTTAAGCGCACTAAAGGGTATACCTTCAGATGCGTCTGCGACAAAAGTGTTCATTTCTTCTTTTGTCAGTTTCAGGTCTTTATCGGAATTGACCATTTCTATCACAGACTGTCGTGTAGGACGGTCATCCATAGCCACGTATATCCTTCCTTTTGCGTCTACAGTAAGTAACAAAACGATATCCCCGTGCGGAACAGTTATATCAGAAATAGATTTAGGTGTAGATACAACCACCGGCTCAGGTGGCTTAAACTTGGTTGCCAACATGAAAAACGTGAGCAGCAAAAACGCCACATCACACATCGCCGTCATGTCGATATGCGTACTTTTTCTAGGTAACTTTGCGTGAGGCATCTTATTAAGTGAAAAATTAAAAGTAAAAAATTAAAAGCACACACTAAATAATAATAGTATATCTATTATAGAGACGCATTTTTTAGTAAATTCCACAAATGCGTTTTATAGATTTTTTATTCAGATAAGAACCCGGTAATGCCGGGTCCTTATCTAAGTAAAACGATACACTTATTATTTATAGTATGTAGCGAAGCTCTGTGTTAATGTAAAGCCGCTTTCGTCGATGCCATAAGTTACACCATCAATAATGGTAGTAAAGAAGTTATAAGACACGATAGCGATAAATGAGGTACTGATACCAAGGGCGGTATTGATAAGGGCCTCAGAGATACCTTGTGCAAGCGCAGTAGCATCGCCGCCGCCGCCGCTGGCACCCAGGGCCGAGAACGAACGGATCATACCAAGTACCGTACCGAACAGACCCAGCAGGGTAGCGCACGATGCGATGGTAGAAAGGAACACAAGGTTCTTCTCCAGCATAGGCACTTCAAGAGCCGTAGCTTCTTCTATTTCTTTCTGGATGTTCATTACCTTCTGGTCAGTGGTCAGGTCATGGTTAGTGGTCATGTCGCGATACTTGAGGAGGCCGGCGCGCATTACGTTCCCTACAGAGCCCGCCTGCTTGTCGCACTCAGAAATAGCGGCATCAATGTTCTTATTGGCCAGGTGATACTGCACTTTACGTACAAATTCACCACCATCTACTTTGCCCTTTGCCTTAAACACAGTAAGTGTGCGCTCTACCACGAAAGATATAAGCGTGAGCAATGTAGCCAGCAATATAGGTACCACGAAACCACCCTGGTACATCAGACCCAAAAAGTTTCCTTCTTTCGCATGCATCTTCTCCGCATCCTGGAAATTGCTTGCACTGCCCATCACAAATTTCCAGATAAGGTAGCCCACTACTATACATGCAGCAACGATCAGCAGGTTCAGTACAAAGTTATTTGAGTTCTTAGGCTTTCCTGCATTTCCATGGGAAGCGGAAGGTCTTGCTGCGGCTGTTTTTACATCTGCCATAATTCTGATTTTTTAGATTTTTTGTTTCGGATTATTGATTAAGAATAAAATTTTGTGCGTTTGCAAAGATATACGTACGACCCAAAAAAACAATTTTGGGACTAAAAATATTTTCAAATATAGGGGTTTAATCTTACCGCTGTCCTAAAGAACTGTTATGTTTTTTTAACCCGACCTGATAAAACGCCCAAGCCCCTGATTTATTGCCTGTTATCACTTAAAAGTTTCTCCCCGCACTTTTGTACCTCTACCTTATATAGACGTAATTTTGGGGCAATTCCTTGGTATGCCGCAGAAATAATTTTTTTACTGTTACATTGGCAGATAAATTTTAGCTTTGGCCGCAGAAGAATGCCCCAATGATGGGGCAATTGGAAAGGTGTTAAGACTCTGGAAAAGAAAATTGGTTTATTCACCCAAACATAAATTTCTTATATGAATATCAGTATGTTTACACTATTGGGTTTGCTGGTGCTGGGTGTTGTTGCCGGCATAGTAAGTGGCGTAGTGGGTATTGGTGGTGGCATCGTCATTGTTCCGGCGCTGGTCATGATATTTGCGATGAGCCAGAAGATGGCGCAGGGTACTTCGCTCATCATGCTGCTGCCGCCCATAGGCATACTGGCTGTGATACAATACTATAAAGCAGGCAATACCGATATCAGGGTAGCCTGCATACTTATTGCCGGCTTCTTTGTGGGCAGCTATTTTTCGGCAAAAATGGTGGGGCATTTGGAAGAGATCACATTAAAGAGGATTTTTGGGGCGTTTTTAATGATACTGGCCATCAAATACCTCTTTTTCAGCACTAATAAATAAAGCAAATAACTATACGCGCAATGAAACGCACCAAGATCAAGGACATACTACAAAGCGAACAGACAGACCATAAAGTAAACATAAAAGGATGGGTGCGCTCATTTCGTAATAATCAGTTCATAGCCGTGAATGACGGCTCGTGCATGGGTAATATACAGTTGGTGATAGAGCTGGGCGCTGATGAGGCGCTGCTCAAAAGCATCACCACCGGTGCCTCTGTAAGTGTGGACGGCACAGTGATACCCTCCCTGGGCAAGGGCCAGAAGGTGGAGATAAAAGCAGATAACGTGACCGTAATTGGCGCTTGCGACCCCGAGCAATTCCCGCTGCAATTAAAGAACCGCCCGAGCCTGGAATACCTCCGCGAAATAGCGCACCTGCGCTTCCGCACCAATACTTTCGGGGCTGTATTCCGTGTGCGCCACACACTGGCTTACGCGGTGCATAAATTCTATAACGACCGTGGCTTTGTATACCTGCACACGCCTATCATCACGGCATCTGATGCCGAGGGCGCGGGCGAGATGTTCCGTGTGAGCACACTACCTACCGAGGATACCCCGCGCAACGAAGATGGCAGCGTGAACTATAAAGAAGATTTCTTTGGCCGCTGCACCAATCTTACCGTGAGCGGGCAACTGGAAGCCGAGTTGGGCGCTATGGCCTTTGGCGAGGTATATACCTTTGGCCCTACCTTCCGTGCCGAGAATTCTAACACAGCAAGGCACCTGGCCGAGTTCTGGATGATAGAGCCGGAGGTAGCGTTCAACGATATTAACGACAACATGGACCTGGCAGAAGACTTCATCAGGTACGTGATCGCCTACGCGCTGGAACATAACAGGGAAGACCTGGAGTTCCTGGCACAGCGGCTGGTAGATGAAGAAAGACAAAAGCCGCAGGCGGAGCGCAGCGACATGGCGCTGATAGAAAAGCTGGAGCTGGTATTAAACAATAAATTTGAGCGCATCACCTATACCGATGCCATCAACATACTGCTGGAATCACCTGCCTATAAGAAGAAGAAATTCAAGTACGATGTAAGCTGGGGCATAGATATGCAGAGCGAGCATGAGCGCTACCTGGTGGAAAAGCACTTTAAGAAACCGGTGATCGTAACTGGATACCCCAAGGACATCAAAGCCTTTTACATGCGCCAGAATGATGACGGCAAAACAGTGGCCGCAATGGATATACTTGTGCCGGGCATCGGCGAGCTGGTAGGCGGATCGCAGCGCGAAGAAAGGCTGGACAAACTGACACAGCGCATGGGCGAGATGCACATACCTGCTGATGAAATGTATTGGTACCTGGACACGCGCCGCTATGGCACTGTACCGCACGCAGGCTTCGGACTGGGCTTTGAGCGCCTTGTGCAATTCGTTACCGGCATGACGAACATACGCGACGTGATACCCTTCCCCCGCACACCGAAGAACGCAGAGTTTTAAAGAATACATTAATAAGCATAGCAAACCCCGGCCAACAAAGCCGGGGTTTTGCATTTATTATTAAGCAACTATTGATCCCCGCTATAGCGCTATAACGGTTTCTAACAAATCATTTGCACCTGCTTTCGTAAATTTGCATCATGAATTGGATACCGCTTACCGAAGAACAGCAATTGGCGCAAATAACAGAGCAGAGCAAACAGCAGCCTGTGGTTATCTTCAAGCACAGCACCCGCTGCTCCATCAGCAGCATGGCCAAGAGCAGGCTGGACCGCGAACAGGCACCCGAAGGCGCTGCTTTCTACTATCTTGATCTCATCAAATACCGAAGCCTGTCTAACAAGATCGCGACCGACTTTCATGTACACCACGAGAGCCCGCAGATACTCATCATCAAGAATGGTGAATGCACTTACGATGAAAGCCACAATGGCATCAGCATGGAGGATATAGCGCAGCAGGTGGGTTGATCCCGATGCTGTGTAAATCATTTTTGGGATGGCCTTATTGACCATCCTTTTTTGTAGTATCCGTTACAGGCGGTGTGTCCGGTATTTTGGGCTCTTCTGCGGCCTGTTTTAATTCTTCTTCTTTCTTTTTGTCCTCTTCCTTCTTTTTCTTTTCAGCTTCTTTTTCCAGCCGCTTCTTTTCTTTCTCCAGTTTCTTTTTATCTTTTTTGCTCAGCTTGGGTGCCGTGGCCTTAGTGTCGGTTGTTGCAGCCTTTGGTGGGGCGGCAGCAGGGGCATCAGACGGAGGCGTGGCAGGTATGCTGCTGTTGAGCATACTGTCCACGTTGGGTTTGGTGTCGTCTGGTACAACAGGCGCGGCCTTCTGTGCTGTGTCTGCGGGTGCAGGCGGAATAGCTGTAGCAGGGACTTGTGTGCTATCTGATGCAACCTGTGTTTCTTTCTTTTTCTTCTGCCACCATTTACGTTTCTTCTGCCCGCCATCCGGGTTGGCTTTCAGCAGGCTGTCTTTTACAAGGCTATCCCGTATGAGGCTGTCCCTGCCCATAAGGTCGGTGGGTATGGCGTTCATCAGACTGTCCTCGCTGTGCATGCCCACAGCATTGGCAAGGCTATCCGCCCGCAGCCGCTCCAGCCGCTTCCTCTTCTTATCCAGCACGCTCTGAAATTCGGGAATGTCTTTCCCATTCAGGCTATCAGCCTCATCGCCTTCACCTTTTTTATGCCTGTTCTTCCTGGCGGCTTCGCTGGTAGCGAGGTCGGTGCTGTCTTTGCGCAGAAAAAGCGGCAGTATAGTGATGATCTCATGCTCTACATAAAACAACGGGTTCCGGCGGGTTACAGGGAACGTGAAGCCAATGCTACCGATGGCTTCATAGGTATTGAGGTTTTGACGGGCTGTGCCTTCGTATAGAGGCAGCCCATTGAGCTGCGCATAATCATACTTCCCGGCTATCTCCACATACAGGTAACGGTAAAAGGTGCCACGCAAGGCCACCTCAGCCGCGGCATTCCATCCGCCATACTGAAACTGCTTACCCGTAGCCGCATCGCCGGAAAGGCTGCTGTTAAAAACGGGCAATGCAGGCCCGCCGCCTATCTTGCCCAGCACATCCACACCTATCTTTTTTGAGGTAGGCCGGTATACTTCAAACCTGCGCACATAGTTAAGCAATAACAGATCGGCCCCTTCGAACTTATAATAAAAGCCATTCTTAGCCGTGAATGCGAAGCTCTTGTTCCACCCGAGCAGGTTATTGACCGTGCCATTTACATGCACCGTTTTGCCGGGCGTCACCTGGTAATTGACAGGGTCGAAATTCAACTCTAACCCATTTACCTGGTAATGATCAAAGTAGTAGCCTATGCGGTAATTGAGGTGCAGCGGGCCTATGGCTGTATTGGTCTTATTGTTGCCGGGGGCTTTCTGTATATCGTAACTGTTATTCAGGTCGGGCTGATCAATGTGTATGGTAGACTTGCCATACCACGCTTCATTATAGCCTGCGCTCAGGTAAAAGGAGCCATTGGCCTGGCCCCAAACAAGACACGGAAGCAGCGCAAATAAGGAGAGAAGCGTTGCCGATATATAAAGTAGCCTGTGTTTAGGGTGCATACCGCCTGATGATCATGGGCAAATCTAATAATTAATTTTAGCAAATGTAAACAATATGTTATTACGGCATGGGTTATTCATAACGTAAAGCCTCAATAGGATCGAGGCGGGAGGCCTTTATAGCAGGGTAAATACCGGATATAATGCCCACCACGGCGCAAAGGCTAACGCCAACGCCTATCCACAGCCAGGGCACAATGAAGCCTGTCTTGAAGAAAATGCCCACTATATTGCCTACAAGCATACCCAATATAACGCCCGCCGCGCCACCAAAAAGGCTGATAAGGATGGACTCTGTAAGGAACTGCCGCTTAATGACCGATGAGCGGGCGCCCAATGCCTTGCTCACGCCTATCTCGCGGGTGCGCTCGGCCACAGAGACCAGCATGATGTTCATAAGCCCGATAACAGAACCCAGCAGTGTAATAATACCAATGACGATAGCCGCAAGGCCAATGTACTGGATACTACTGAGTACCTTGGTCACGATCTCGCTGTTTTGTGTCACGGAAAAATTATTCTGGTCGCCGAGCGGCACTTTGCGGATGACCCGGAACAAGCCCTCCGCCTCTTCTGCAGCGATCTCTTTGAGCTTTACGTCCGCCACATTGATATTAATGAGGTAACTGTTGTCTGTGCCAAACAGCGACCTGGCCGTATTAACGGGGATGAAGACCACATTGTCGGGGTTCATCATCATACTGCCACCCTTAGCCTCGGCTACGCCTATAACCCTGCACTTGGTATTGCCTACCGATATAACCTGGTTGAGCGCATCAGACAGATTATTTTTGAATAGTTTTTTTGCCGTGCCATTGCCCAGTATACACACGAAGCTGCCGGAGCCTATCTCCATAGTAGAGAAATTGCGGCCATAATCCAGCTTGGTATCTGTAGCCTGCATGTATGCCTCATCTACACCACGTACACGGATATTAGGGTTTGTTTTTTCGGATCGGTAATGGACAGTAGCCACGCTGGTGCCGGTGAAAGACATGGTAACCTTGGCAGGGAAATGAAAACGCTCTTTGAACTGGCGGGCCTCATCGTAAGATATGTCGCGGGTATCCACATATTCATTCTGCCCGCCCATGTGCTTCTTTTTGATCACATTGCTGCTGATCTGGAAGGTGTTGACACCCATGCTGCTGAAGTTGGTATACACACTGGCCCTCATCACCTCTATGGCCGTAAGTATGCCCGTGAGGGCTGTAATACCGAGCGCTATTATGGCTATAGTAAGCACAGACCGCAGGCGGTTGGTGCGTATAGCACGCAGGGCAAGTGTAAGATCGAAGAAGTATTGCTTCATGGTATTGCGTAACAAATATACCGTTGTTTAGGCAACCTGCAAGGTTCGGCGGGATAACAAAAAAGCCTCCACAAAAAATGCGGAGGCTTTTGAAAAAATATTGGTTGCGATTAGCCTTGAAGCGCTGCTGCACCGCTCACTATTTCTGTAAGCTCTGTGGTGATGGCTGCCTGGCGGGCACGGTTGTAGCTTATTTTGAGGGCCTTGAGTATCTCGGCTGCGTTTTCGCTGGCTTTGTCCATGGCGGTCATACGGGCGCCATGCTCAGAGGCATTGGCATCCAGCACGGCTTTATATACTTGCGTGTTCAGTATCTTTGGCATCAGCTCCTGCAGCAATGAGCCCATGGCCGGCTCAAATTCAAAATCAATGCTCTTGCCGGTCTTCTTGTTTTCCGACTTAGGTATGGGCAGGTAGGGTTCAGATACGAATACCTGTGTGGCCGCGTTTTTGAACTGGCTGTAAACGATCTCTACACGGTCTACTTCTTTATTCAGGAAGGCCTGCTGCGCGTAAATTGCGGCACGGCGCACATTATCAAACGACAGGTCGGAGAAAATGTCCCAATAGTCTTCAACGATCTTATAGTTGTTCCTTTGAAAATATTCGTAGCCCTTCTTGCCTATAGGCAGCAAAGTCACATTTCCCTTTGCGTGCTGCGCCGGGTATTTGGTAATAGCCATTTCGCGGGCCATCTTGATAACGTAAGAGTTATAACCGCCGCAGAGGCCACGATCGCTGGTGATAGGTATGATCAGCACTTTCTCCACAGGGCGCACATCGGCCAACGGCATGCTCTCTTCTGATGAAGACCCGCTAACGATATTACTGAGCATTTCCTGCAGCTTTTGCGCATAAGGGCGCATCTGTATAATGGCATCCTGCGCACGGCGCAGCTTGGCAGCGCTCACCATTTTCATGGCCTTCGTGATCTGCTGTGTTGATGTTACTGACTTTATACGGTTACGTACCTCTTTAAGTTGTCCCGACATATCTATATCAAATAAAAATAATAATACGGCGCAAAAGTAGGAATATTTCGCCGTAGTAAAAAGTGGAAAATCGGGATAATGCTAATGTATATCCTGTTTTCTTATTCGTCCTTCAATTGCTTGAGCAAAACAAGGGTTTGCGCCCACAAAAGCGACTCCTTTGCGATCAGGTCGCCGGTAGGCGCAGGCTTACCATCAATGACAGGTGGCTCCCATTTGATGAGCTTGTTCTTGTCAAAGTAATATCGGCTTACCAACAAACGAGTCTTTTTATCATCATAATACACCGAATCGTGATTGGCGGTGGCTACTTCGGGGGTTATTTTGTTGGAGCAATTGTATTTATAGTCCTGCTCCTCGGCATAGATGAGCATACCATCATCGAAGTAATAAGCGGCAAAAACGCGGTCGGTGTCCGAAAAATGCTCCGCGTATACTTTTTTCACTTCATCATCCCGGTAGTAGCCTGTTATATTGCCCTTGGCGGGCGAGGTGATATCGTCTACCAGCTTTTGCTTGTAATCCGGCAACTTCTTATTGATGGCGGCAACTTTCTCAGTGGCCGAGGCTATCACATCGTCCGGCTTTTGCTTGCAGGCTGCAAAACAGAGGAGCGAAAAGCATAAAAGTGCAGCGTACTTGTTCATCAAGGTCGTTTTCACAGAGTGCGAAATTAGTGAATTTGTGCGAGGCTGGGTAAGTGGCTAATTGCCTGTTTTCAGCGCACATATATTATTCGGGGATTTTTAACATTCCCGCCAATACTTTTCTCCTATATTTACTACTGTTTTAGTATATGAGGATACAACGTGCCGCACCGGTCAATGAGTTATTGGCCAAACTGATCTTCCTGGTACTGCCCACAGCGGCGGTAGGCTACTTCCTGCTGGTGAATGTGAACCAGTATTATTCCATACTGCAAAACCAGGCATTTCAGCAGGCCATCTATTTTGCGGCAGGCATGGGCATAGCAGCTGTGTTCTATGCGTTCCGTTTTCGTTTTGTGCCTACTTATGCGTTGCTCATCTTCGGGCTGTATGTGGTGTATAAGGGCCTGGATAAGTATGTGGTGGGTGAGTTCGATACCTTCTTCATCACCATGCACTATATGTTCTTTGCCTTCCTGTTTGCCACGGGATGGCTGGTGGGATGGGGCTTTACAAGGTTACGGTATTGGTCGGTATTCATAGCCGGTCTGTTGGTGGTAGCAGGCATACTCATGATTGCCAAATCGAACTCGGAGAGTGTGAACGGCATATTGCGATCATTCGTGCCTGCATTGCTCTACGCTATCTACATCATCTTCACCGCCGAGCAGATCTATAATTACAAAGACAAATCGCAGCGGTTCTGGTGGTACCTATCGCGCAGGCTGGTGTTCTTCGGGGTGCTGGCATCGCTGGTATTGGGCAGCGTGGTGTATGTATACCGCCCACAGCTACAGGCAGCTGTGGATAGCTTTGGCGGCGGCGCTAAAGCCGGCAAGGGCAGTATGCTGAAGCAAAACAAAGACGGCACGTTTGACCTTAATGATTATACGCGGCTCAGCAGCTCACTGAGCCGCAGTAAGCAATTGCTTTTCTGCGCCCACATCAACAACTTCTTTCCCGGCACCGATGTGCCCAACCCGCTGTACCTCACCGCATTTTATTTCACTAAGTTTGATACACTCACCGAAACTTTTGAGCGCGACTCCACCATACCTTACAACGACCTCTTTGAGCCCGACCCATCTAAGATACCGCTATTCTCTACAAAGCAGGATTCTTCTGTGATCCGCAACAGCCTGGGCAGCAAGTTGAGGCAAACGGTGGACGTGGAGATATACAACAAGATGCTCTCCCCAAGCACCTTCCTGGCGCCTAATGTGGGTTACTTTGTGCAGCCTATAACAGTAGAGAAGGATTTCAGGGATGAGTTCAAATCCGCCTTCAGGACGAAGAGCTATGTGTCTGTGCTGAACAGCGCATACTTTGTGGAGAACATACCCACACCTGTGTTCAGGAAATTCCAGGAGCAGCGGTTCGAGCTGCTACGCCACGTGACCGACTACGACGATATGGACCCCAAATTCATGAAGTATTACACCTTCATGCCGGGCAATGATAAGTTCAAGTCCATCGGCACACTGGCGCACCAACTCACAGACACCGCCAAAACACCCGTAGACAAAGTGCTGGCTATACGCAACTACTTCTGGTCGAAAGACGAGAATGGCGACAGGCTGTACCATTATACAGACAACCCCGGTGTACCCGACCTGCCCAGCGCATCGAAGCTCATGTACTTCCTTAATGAGAACCATAAGGGTTATTGCGCTTATTATGCAGGGGCTACGCTGTTCATGCTACGGTCATTGGGTATACCCTCGCGTATAGCTGTGGGCTTTCTTACCGAAGACAGGAGCGATAAGAACAAGGGCTGGTACTGGTATTATGCCAACCAGGCCCATGCGTGGGTGCAGGTATACTTCCCCGGCTATGGCTGGCTGGATTTTGACACAACAGTGGGCAACGACAACGAGGCCCGCCCCACCCCGCAGCCCGATGGCACACCGCCTATGCAGCCACCTAAAGCATGGCTGGCAGCAGAGGGCGTGGTGGAGAACATAGACACGCTAAAGAAGTTAATGACCGTATCAGTAAGGCAATATGTGTTCCATGATAAGGAATACAAGCTGGCGAAGCCAGTGTCTGTGCCGATGGATATGAAGATAGCCGTGGTGTATAAAGACAGCATGGTGGTGCCGCTGGGCAATGTGCGTGTAGGAGATGAAGGCACATCTGTATCTTATGCCGAAGTGATGAAGCGGCTGGAACCGGCACCTAATGATAACGGCGTATCGCTGCTGAAAAAATTCCCGGCACAAACGCCTATAGATGAGGTATACCTGAAAAGCAAGGATGCCGCTAAAGCCAAGCCGAAGGAAGAGCAGAAGGCTGAAGCGAAGCCGGTATCGGCACGGGAGTATATCTATATAGCGCTGGCCATAGCGGGCTTGCTTATACTGTTCCTGCTGTTCTTGCCGCGAATAGTGCTGCGCTACTATATAGCCCGGTATAAGCACGCAGATGCGGGTGGCGATAAACCATATTGGGCGTACAGGGCTGCTACCTACTACCTGCACATGACGGGTATCATACGCGGGCAGGTAACCCCGATGAAGTATGCCCGTGAAGTAGTAGACCCGAAATTGGGTACCGATCTAAGCAAATTCATGAATGTGTACCTGAAAAAAAAGTACGCCAACCAGCAGCTTACACCAAATGAGCAGCAATACGCAGCAGGTTTCCTTGCTCCGTTCCTATGGCAGGTGGCCAGGCGCACTTCATTTGGCAGCCGATTTTTCGGGTTCTTTAACACGGTAAGGTTTGCCGCATTTTTTGTAATGCCCGAAGAAGATGAAAAAGAAATGTAAATTTGAGGGCATATAGCTTTATGATACTATTGAGCTGATCAATAGATACCCACACATAAATTTTTAAGCATTGGCAAGCAAACCAAGTAACATTTTGAAAAAGAAAACAGGGGCAATGCCCGAAGAAGGGCCGCGAATGAAAAGATCGGTACGCATACTATGGATCATTTTCATTTTTCTTATTGTGGCGTTCCCGCTGCTCATATGGGGCATCAACAGTGGCCTGGTGGGCTACATGCCCTCGCTGGCCGAGTTGGAGAACCCGCAGAGCGCACTCTCCTCCGATGTATATGCAGCAGACGGCACGCTGCTGGGCAGGTATTATGTGCTGGACAGATCGAACAGTAAGTACTCCGAAATATCGCCCAACATACTCAACGCACTGCTGGCCACCGAGGATGCCCGCTTTTACGAACATGCCGGTATAGACCCCATAGCCACTGCCGCCATACCCATGTATGTACTGCTGCACAAAAAGCGTGGATCATCCACCATCACCCAACAGCTGGCTAAGAATCTCTTCCCGAGGAGCAGCCAAAGCACGCTCACGCTACCTTTTATGAAACTGAAGGAGTGGGTGCTGGCCGTAAAGCTGGAGCGCAACCTGACGAAGAATGAGATCATCACCATGTACCTCAACACGGTTCCCTTTGGAGACAATGTGTATGGTATCAGGAATGCCTCGCTGACCTTTTACAACAAGACCCCGGACAAAGTATCTATTGACGAAGCAGCCACGCTGGTGGGAATGCTGAAAGGAAACACTATCTACAACCCGCGCAGCCACCCCGTGAAATCGAAGGAGCGCAGGAATGTGGTGCTGGACCAGATGCGCAAGTACAGCTTCATCAACGACAGCCAGTACATGGAGCTGACGGCCAAAGAAACGCCGCTTGACTACCACAAGATAGACTACCACGATGGTATAGCGCCCTACTTCAGACAAATAGTGGAGCAGCATGTGAAGGCCGCGCTTAAGGACATGAAGAAACCCGATGGCACACCATACGACATTTATAAAGACGGCCTGAAAATATGGACCACGCTGGATGTGAAGATGCAGGTATATGCCGAAGAAGCCATGGCAGAGCACCTTACCGGCCTCCAAAAACAATTTATGGCACAGCCGCCATATGCAAGCGGCACCATCTGGAACAAAAACCAGACGATACAGAGCATACTTAAGTCCAGCATCAAAGGATCAGACAGGTATCAATTCTTCCGCAACCAGAACATGGGCGAAGATAAGGCGATGGAAGCCATGAACCGCCCGCTGAAGATGAAGGTATTTGCCTGGAACAAGAACCGTTCTAAAGACACACTGATGAGTCCTGTAGACTCCATAAAGTATATGAAAACCTGCCTGCAATCGGGCTTTATGGCTATGGACCCCTTTACAGGCGCGGTAAAGGCATGGGTGGGCGGCATAGACCACAACTACTTCCAGTTCGATCACGTGAATATCAACAGCAAGCGACAGGTGGGCTCTACTATGAAGCCGCTGCTCTACACTTTTGCAGTGAACAATGGTTACAGTCCTTGTGGTGTTGTAAAAACGGACCCGCAGGAATTTCCTACCCTTACACATCCTTATGATGCAGATGCCGGTGAAGTGTTAGGCGATCTGACCATGAAAGTGGCATTGGCACGCTCTATAAACAATGCAGCGCTGTATGTACTGAAGCAGGTAGGTATAGACGCGTTTGTGGACTTTGCCCATAAATGCGGCCTGGTGAGCAGGTTAGACAAAGTGCCCGCCGTGGCGCTGGGCGTATCAGACGTTTCCCTGTTCGAGATGATGGGCGCATATAGCATGTTCCCCGGCAAGGGCGTGAACACACAGCCATTCTTTGTATCGAGGATAGAAGACAAGAACGGTATGCTCATCAAAAGCTTCTCGCCACAGCAAAAAGAACTGGTAGATCCGAACACGGCATTTAAAATGGTGAAGATGATGCGTGGAGTGGTAGCCAGCGGAGGCACAGGTGCAAGGATGCGCTTCAAGTACAATGTTACTGCCGATGTGGCCGGCAAAACCGGCACAACCAACAGCCAGGCCGATGCCTGGTTCATAGGCTACACGCCCGAGCTGCTGGCCGGTGCTTGGGTGGGCTGCGATGATCGCGAATTCAGCTTTAAAGATGAGCGGCTGGGCCAGGGTGCATCTGCGGCGCTGCCGATATGGGCATTGTTCATGAAGCGCGTATGGGCTGATAAGAGTTTGCACATCAGCCCCACAACCACCTTTAAACAGCCGGACGGATTTGATGACTGCGATGCCAGCGACAAAGACAGTGTAGACAGGGCCAACCTGGAAAAGGGAGGAAAGGGAGCAGATACCGAAGCCGCAGAAAAAGCCCCTGCGGCAACACCAGAGCCTGCGGAGGAACATTAGTAGCTTAAATTCCAGGGTACAAATCACAGATTCCAAATCCCATCCCAAAGTTTTCGGGATGGGATTTTTCATGCTTACTTCCGCTTATTATTAAAGAGCATGAAACGGGCCGTTTCGTAGAACGCCGATATACGCTTGTGCATATCTGCCGATAGCGGGGCTATGCTGTCGGCAGCTATAGGATTATTGGTGTAGATGGGTACCAACTGCTCTGCATTATTAGCGAGGCTGCGCTGCATCATATAGCTGCCATGCACCACACCTATATTCCTTACATCATGGTCTATGAAGAAGGCAGTATTACTGGTCGTATCCTGCAGGTGCAGCAGGTCGCGGCCCATAGCAGTGTTGGTATAGGGTATGCCGGTAATGCCTGCAATGGTGGGTAGTATATCTACCTGCGAGCAGTTCATAGTGTGCCGTTCATGCTTCAGCAGGCCGGGCGCATAAAACAACAGCGGCACATGAAAACAGGTGAGCGAATTGGCCGTCCATGCCTGGGGAAACATATTGCCTGCATTGCCACGGATACCATGATCGCCCACAAAAATAAAGACCGTGTTGTTGAAATATTTTTCTTTGCTGGCTGCTTCTATGAATTTATGAAAGCAGAAATCGGTATAGCGAAAGGCATTCAGCTCGTCATTGTTCTGGAAGCCATACTTCACCAAAGTATCCTGCGGGTAAGTTACTTTTTTAAATTCCGCCTGGTCTTCCTGGGGGATGGTGTAGGGGCGGTGGTTATCGGATGTCTGTATCACCGTAAAGAACGGTCCTGTCTTGGCTCGCAGCACTTCATTGGCCTGCAGGAAGAGGTTCTTATCACTAATGCCCCATACATCCACACGCTTGGCGGTATAGCTTCCCTGCTCGTGTATATTGATGCCGGTGATGTTGTTTTCCAGCACTCCCTTTATATTGGCCCAGCTGGTACTGCCTCCTATAAAGTAATCTTTATCGTAACCCTTAAAATCGTTGATGATGGAATGCTGGTCTACGATCAGCGGGTTGCGGCTGGCGGTCTTGTCCAGCATCACATCGGGTATCCCTGTTACTGTAGCCCATACGCCACGCGCGGTACCGAAGTGCGGCGTGAAGCAATGATCAAAGAATATACCATTATCGCAAATGGTACTGAAGAAGGGCGTGGTATTGAGCGGGTTGCCCCACATAGAGCTCTTATACGCGCTGAAGCTTTCGCAGATCACCAGCACCACATTCGGGCGGGTAGCTTGTGTTGTGCCTGCTATGGTACGCAGGAATGATGGCTTGCCTTTTGCCGTGCTGTCAACACCAAAATAGCCGGCCATCAATGGATAGGACTGTTCTGTAGCCTTTTCATCATAGCTGGTATTGCGGAAGCTGAGCGAGCTGAAAAAGCTCTGGAAGGGATTAAGCGCCAGTTGAGACAGGCGGCTGTCGCCCAGCCCGAAGGCATCACTCCAGCGAAGCGGGTACTGCCCTACCCTGCCGAAGATACACAGCGCGCATAGCAGGAATACCACTATGCCACCTGAAATATTTATAGCCTTACTACCCACAGCAACGCTGCGGCCTACATTCCTGATGATACGCAGCAGGCAGAAAATGAGCAACCAGCTGAGGAAAATAATGATGAGCAGTATTTTAATGACCGGGTATGTTTGCCACAGCATGAGCGCGGATGTGCCACCCTCGGGTACAAAATTGATAACGCTCGCATTGAGGCGCTGCGCGAGGTATTCAAAGTGCATCATGTCTGCCACATACAGGAAGATGGCAACAACAGATATTATGGATAAGAGGATGCTCCAGAATCTCCGTCCGAAGGAAGACCTGAACGGATCGAACAACGGAATAAAGCCGAGCAGTAGCATGAGGACAGCTATAATGCCGATCTCGCGCAGGTCATACCGCGCACCCAGCAGGAAGGCGCCGGATGTATGTCCCTGTATATCGTGCAGGTGCGCAGATGTGTACAGCAGCACCACCCTGTCTAACGTGGATACAATAAAGAATACGACCGCCGTATAAATGATCCAGCGCAACCTTTTGTTCATCATAAGATAATATTTACCGCTTCAACGATACCTGCCTGATCACAAAAGTAGGCGAGGCAACCATATAAATAGCAAACATAAACACATGTAATTATATTATACGTTTTAATCAGCCAGGGTAAAAGCCCCTTATCGATTGAAACGTCTTTTGATAAGGGATGCAAGAAAGTAAAGCAGTGATGCCACACCAAAAATCAGCAGGATATAAACAGCGCCATACAATGCGCCCTCCAGCACCTTTTGAGTAACCGTAAGCCTGTGCCGCCCGGGATCATGGGAATAGTCGTAGCCAAACAATATGGCTGTGACCATGATGGAAGATAGTAGTATGTTTCTGTAGGGCTTTCTCATCAAAAAATAATAACGCGTTTTTGTAACATTTATTATTTTGCAAAGGTACAGGCCCAAACCATATAAATTATTTAAAATGAGCCACTTTCAGGCAAAAATAAAATTCATATTCCTCCCGTTCCTTGCAATATCGGCAGGCTTTGTGCTGTGCTATACCTTGCTCGACTGGCTGCTTATTATCCGGCTTCATGTTTTTGATATCAAGGATGAATTAGTGAACGTGATACTGCCACTCGGCTTGCCATGGATACCGATACTAATATGGCTGATGCCGCGCACTAAACTTATCGCACTGAACAAAGGAAGCGACAAGCCAAGATTTGGGTTACAGGCTATAGCGTGGCTGGCCATGTGCGGCGCAACAATGATCGCCCAGGCATACCTGGAAACAGCCACAGGCAAAATGACTCAGCTGGATAACATCAATACCATAAACAATCACGAAGCAACAAAATATTATTCGCTGCAAAACGGCTATTATATTGATAAAGACCATGCAGGCATCTATTCATCATCAAAGGTGAGTGGCAAACACAATGAAGACCTTACATACTGTGTGCATTACGTCTTGCCCATTTTCAAAGACACCGCTGATACAATACAACAGTCTTGTGCGGCATGGCTTGGCGTTGCGTATGATAAAACAATAGACAATAACCTCAGTGATGCATCAAAAGAAGAGAGGTGGAAAGATTTTGCAACTGCTACCGAACAGTCTTTTAATGAAAAGGACGTACATAGCTTTACTTATCTGCAACGCACCGGCAATGATGACGACAGGGACCGCTATCTTAAAGCCCTGAAGGAAAGCCCGAAATTCAATGGCAGTAACAATATAATACTGGTTGCAGAACAGGAAGCTTTTGAGGCCAGGAATGGCAACAAACTTGCCTGGGCGCTCGCAGCATTTGCAGGCGGCGCATTGCTTTTCCTGCTGGTGCTTTCTTTTCTTAAACTGGATGAAGTAGAATTGGATAAACGTATTGCGGGGCAACCCACAGAAGAGAAAGGTGTAAAAGACTTCTTCTCTTACGTCATCCCGCACAAAGGATTTTTTATAACACCCATACTCATAGATCTGAACGCTATCATCTTTTGCATTATGATGTTCAAAGGGCTTGGGTTCGAGCATTTCCCTGTAGACGTGCTTAAAGACTGGGGCGCAAATTATAAACCGCTTACCCTGCAAGGCCAGTGGTGGCGGCTGCTCACATCCATCTTCCTGCACGATGGGCTGATGCACCTCGCTACAAATATGGTCGGCCTCATGATCATTGGTATAGTGCTGGAGCCTGTGATGGGCAAAACAAAGTACGCGGCTACTTATATTGTTAGCGGCATTGTGGCCAGCGCTGTAAGCCTCTACTGGCATGATGATGTGGTGAGCGTGGGCGCATCCGGCGCTATATTTGGTATGTATGGCGCATTCCTCGCCATGGTGCTCACCAAAAGATTTCCCAAAGAGCTTTCAAAATCCTTCTTTGTATTCTCTGCAATATTTATCGGGTTCAACCTGCTCATGGGCCTCGCGAATGGCATTGATAATGCCGCACACATGGGCGGCCTTGTCAGTGGCTTTATCATCGGGTTATTGCTGCACCGCACCATACGGCCGCAAACGATGGAAGAAATGAAAGAGCTGGAGCGAGAACAAATGACCGATACTGCGATAGCAGCGGCGGATGCTCGTGAAAAGGAAGGGCAGCCGTAGCTGCCCCTCATCACAATTTATATTTCTTTCTCAGCTGCTCGCCTACCTGGTCTATGATGTTGGTCATCTTGTCTATCCTGCGTTTCAGGTCGGGGTCCTTTTGTCCATTCACCGCCAGTTGTTCTATAAGCACCATATCTTCCTGCAAATGGGTTATACCCATGTTCTGTATAGATGGCCTGATGCGGTGCGTGAGGTATTTGATCGTATTGAAATCCGTTGAGTCGTAAGCGATCTTAATGTTCATGGCTGCGGAAGGCACCTCGGCCACAAAGAGCTTGAGCATACGCTTCACAAAATCTTCACTGCCTATGCTTTGCAGCTTGCTGATGTCGTAGAGCGGGCCTTCGTATGTTTCTGCAACAGGCGCTGCTTCTTTTTCTTTTACGGGCTGAGGCTTATGTGCCACAGGCTGCGGGGCCATTTCTTTTGCCGGTTTAGGTTGTGCCACAGGTGGTGCCGTCACGGGTGGTGGCGGCATCACAGGTACCACCTTCGATGCAGGCTCAGGGGCCGGGGCTACCGCTTGCGGAGGAGGCGCGGGAGCCGCCTTTGCTACAGCAGGCGCTGGTTGCGGCACGGCTGCCGGTATAGCAGGTGCCGTATTGGCTACCGGCTCTATAATGGTATCATCCTCTTCGTCCGGGTTTTTCAGCAGCCACTTAGCTATAGGGTTCACGAGGTTCACCTCGTTGTATGGCTTGTACACAAAATCATCCATACCGGCATCAAAGAATTCGTTCTCCTTGCCTTTAATGGCATTGGCAGTAAGCGCTATAATGGGTATGTCTTTACTGATCTCTTTGCGAATGATGCGGGTGGCCTGCAGGCCATCCATTACGGGCATCTGCACATCCATCAGTATGATGTCGTAATTGGAGACACGCATCATATCCACTGCCTCCTGCCCGTTCTCCGCCTCTTCTACCACAGCGCCATAGTCGGTGAGTATGGTATAAGCGAGCAACCTGTTCAGGTTGTTATCTTCTACAAGTAATATCCGCTTGCCGCTGATGTGTGCAGTATCGTTTTTGATGGTGCGCTTTTTCTCAAACACCCTTGATGTGCCTACTTTAAAATCAAACACCAGCGATATGGTAGTGCCTATATTTTTGGTACTGTCTATAGATATGGTTCCGCCCATCAGCTCTACCAATTGGCGGGTGATGCTCATACCGAGGCCGGTACCGCCGTATTTACGTACCACAGTTTCATCTTCCTGCGTAAATTTATCGAAGATGTTCTCAAGATATTTTTCATTGATGCCCACACCCGTATCCCGGACATTGATCTGCACCTTCTGCACATCCTCTGATACGCCAATAAGCCTGGCCTGCAAAGACACAGATCCCTTCTCCGTGAATTTGATGGCATTGCTCAGCATATTCAGCAGTAACTGGTTGATGCGATAAGGGTCGCCGATCAATATCGGCGCTATTTTGGGGTCAATATCTAAATTGAGTAGCAGCCCCTTTTCTTCTGCCTTATGGAACAGGATGTCTATAGCCTGCTTGCCTACGTGCTCTATGCTGAAGCTGATATTTTCAATGGTGATCTTACCTGCTTCGATCTTTGAGAAATCAAGCAGGTCGTTAATGATGCCCAGCAGGTTCTCGGAAGCACTTTCAATACCTGCAAGGTATTGTTTTTGCTGCGCGCTGAGCGTGCTCTTATTCAGCAACTTGCCTAACCCCATGATGGCATTCAAAGGCGTGCGTATCTCATGGCTCATATTGGTCATGAACAGGTCCTTAGATATGGCTGATTTATCAGCCTGTTGCATGGCTTCTTTCAGCTGTTCCTGCGTATGCTTCTGCTCGGTAATATCCAGGTTGATGCTGATCGTACCCTTTACGCTGCCATCTGCATTTAATAACGGCGTGGCGCTCGTCAGCCACCACCGGTTCTCGCCTATCTTGGTCTTTACTGCCAACTCATAATTATTGGCAGTGCCATACTGCTGTTTGGCGAGTTGCGCCCGCGTCATTTTCAGGCCTGCGCCATAGAGCAGCAGTTCCGTGGCTTTTCTGCCTACCAGTTCAGTAGTATCGTACCCGCTCATCGTGCAGAAACGCTGGTTAGCATATATGATCCGCTCTTCACTGTCTATCTCTATCATACCCAGGTTCATATTGTCTATAATACCCCGGTACTTTTCTTCACTTCTTTTCAGGGCTTCTTCGGCATATATGCGCTGTGTGATGTTCTGCGCAAAGCCAATGACATAAGGCTCGCTTCCGGGCTCACTCACCAGGTAGTTCTGGTACAGCAGGAAGATGGTTTTGCCACTTCTGTTGAGTATCTTCATAATGCCATCGGCACGGCCATCCACAGCAATTTTTGTGAGGTAAGAAGTAGAAAACTCCTTCCTTACTTTTTCAGGCATAAGGGAATCTATAGACTTTCCTATAAGTTCGAACGATTCAAACTCCAATATCTCGCAGGCGGCGGGATTAATAGTGAGCACACAACCTTTCAGGTCGTGTGTGCATATCCATGCCTGGCTGAAGTTGAAGATGTCGCGGTATCTTTTCTGGCCTATCTCTATCTGCTCTTCTATCTTTTTGCGCTCTGTGATCTCTGAGCCAAAACCGATCACTATTTCCAACTCGCCTGCGGCATTGTAAACCGGCGACATTTTGCGCTGGTGGTAGTGGGTATCCCCATCATCACCTGATATGGTTTCTTCCCACTCTACTTCTGCCTTTGTGCTTACTACCTGGTTGAACACTTTGCGCCGCGTAGCCGCAAGCGACAAGGGCTTACCCGTATGGCGGCAATATTCTTCATCCGTTTTACCAATGAGCCATTTTCTCAATTCCGGCTTGCTTACGGCTATGGGGTTTACAAACAAATATCTATGCGAAGAATCGAATACAGCGATAGATACCGGCATGTTATTGAGTATCTGCTCATAAAAATTCTTCTGCGATACAAAGGTGCTTTCTACTGGAGGCAACAAAATTCCAGAAGATAAAACGCTCTTCAGGAAATGGCTCGCCGCCAAAAATATAGACTGTTGTGTTTGCCGCCATTTCAAACGAGCACAGCTTGCTGTCTTTGGCCACAAGTATATGCTTGGGCAGGTAAGTACTGCCCTCGCTGCTGATACTGCCTTCCAGTATATAAATGGCGCTCTCTCCGAACAGCTCATGGCCTATATCTACCTGTCCTCCATCTATACTTTTGATCTCTATAAAATAAAGCGGGCTATATACCGGCACAGGAGATACCCTGCCAAATACACTACCTGCTATCAATTTGAAAGAAAGGCCCTGGCGCTGCCATACGGGCAATTCATCTTCGCCCACATGCGTAAACGAAGGCTCCATATGCTCCAGTTCTTTGGGCAATGCCACCCATATCTGCAAGCCATGCAGCACTTTATCACTTTTGCGCAGTCCCTCTGGTGTCCGTTCAGAATGTACAATACCCTTGCCGGCCGTCATCCAGTTCACCGCCCCCGGTTGTATCTCTATGGCTGTACCCAGGCTATCCTTGTGCATCACGCTGCCCTCGAACAAATAAGTAAGTGTGGAAAGCCCGATATGCGGGTGCGGTGGTACATCCAGGTTTTGATGGTCGTTCATAAATGCCGGCCCCATATGGTCAATAAAAGCAAACGGGTCTACCATTCGTTTCTCCCGAAACGGCAATAGCCTGCCTACCAAAAAGTTACATATATCCGCGGGGCGCTCTTCTATGATCAATTGTATGTTCGACATGGCCTTACTTTTATAAGGCAAGTTAAATGTTTTACCAAATTCCCTCAAATAGAAGGGTGATCATTACCTTGCAAACAGCCCTATAAAGGGTAAAAAAAAAGATGTTCAAATAATAAAAACAACATTTGTTCTTTTCAAGAAATAGGTACTATATTTGCAGCCCCGAAGGGGGAAAACAAGACAGTTCTTTAAGATTTTGGATTGGTAGTTCAGTTGGTTAGAATGCCTATCCTCTCGTTGGATTTAGTAAAAATAGTTCTTTTAAAATAATGGATTGGTAGTTCAGTTGGTTAGAATGCCGATCCTCTCGTTGGATTTAGTAAAAAATAGTTCTTTTAAAATAATGGATTGGTAGTTCAGTTGGTTAGAATGCCGCCCTGTCACGGCGGAGGTCGCGGGTTCGAGTCCCGTCCAGTCCGCAGCAATGCTTTAAAACCCGCTCCCAGAGCGGGTTTTATTATTTTATCCCTACGAGGTGGCGGAATAGGTGGCGGTTTTTCAAGTTTGCTTTCGTCATATTTAATAAAATTTCAAGAGCCTGACCGTTAAAAGTCAGGCTCTTTTTATGCTGCTACTCCTTCGTTGTCATCGTCTTTCTTTCGCTTCTTCCAATGCTCTGCCAGCAGCATAGCGTGCTGCAATGAGTCAGCCTTGATATAAGCCAAAAACGATTTTTCGGTTCTATGACCTGTAATAGCCATAATCGTAATCGTTGGTGTGCCGTTTAGATACTCGTTCGTGGCAAACGAGCGGCGAGCAGTATGCGACTGCAACAATTCATATTTTTTATATGTTTTCGCATCGGCTACGCCACCTCTCGTCAATACCTTTTCAAAGTCCGTATCAAGTTGAGGCAGTTTCTTTCCCAAGTCTTTCAGATAGCGGTTGAATACTTGATTGGGCGGACATTTAGGTAATCCCTTCGGGTATTTGTTGAGTATCTCTTTAACGGTCGGGTGTATTGGTATAGTCACTTTGTTTTGTGTCTTCTGTTGAGTAAGAAACATAAAACCATCACTGAACCTTGCCTTTGATAATGTTGAGTAGTCAGAGAACCGAAGCCCCGTGAGGCAACCGATTATGAATAAATCCCTTACCACTTCGTGAAGCGGTGAGTCAAATTCATTGATAGCGTATAAATCGGCTATATCTTTTTCATTGAGATAAATTGCTTCCGGGCTTTCATGAGTCACTTTAACCTTATTATCAATCAATACATCAGCACCAATCAATTTCTTTTGGCGAGCGTAGTTCATCATGGTGCGAATAGTTTTCATATACTTACCGACACCATTGAACGCCATTTTCAGTTCGTCCGTAAAATATGAGTATAAACTATCCAATAACTTTTGGTCTATATCAGTCAGATAGTATTTACGCCTTCGCTCAGACTGAAATTCAAGAAAGTGTTTCTTGGTGGACTCATAAGTAGAGATAGTTGAAGCCGTTAGTGCTTTGCCGTCTTGGCTCAGTCGCTTCTTATTACGGCTATCGTCAATCATCGTCTGGAAGAAGTCAGCAATTAAAATTCTCCCTTCCTTGTTAGGGGTAATTGCCTTCTCAACTTGCTCGCCGAGATGTTTGGCATAAACTGCTTTTTTTAATACCGCTGGTAAAACGATAGCCCCTACACTTTTTAATTGCAGTTCCTTATAAGTTTCCCTTATCAACTTGGCAAAGTCATTAAGTGCATCAATGATGTCATAGTTGTCAGGAATATCTTTGGGTTTATTTAGTCCCTTCTTCCTTATCCAAGCATCAGTATGAATACTGATGCCCGGATAAAGAATAACGGTTTGGTTTTTAAAACGAACGGTGGCATAAATCGCCTTAACTCCCGGTTTATTTGGTTGCCGTAGTAAAAATTTAATTCTTACCATGTCTATTTTGGTGAATGAAGTTGAACAAATCGTATTCTGTAATTGAGTAAACGCCGAAGTCATTACGAGCTTTTAACTTTCGATGTTTTATGTACTTGGTGACGGTATTAACACTAACTCCAAGCCGCTCTGCAACTTGATTGCGTGTTAGTACTCTCATCGAATCACCCTCAAGGCTATGGTATGAAAACTTTTGCTCCGAATGGAATTTTTGCAAAGAATCTTCGATTATTTTGCGAAGCCATTCCTCAAATGCTGAGCCGCCACCGAAAAAGAAATTAGTATCTGTCATTGTTAATAGTTTTTATCTAATTGTTGTTTTCAAAAGTGATAGAGCTTATAGTAATTATAAACAGAAATACTTGTGTACTTTTTGTTGAATAAGAATGATCTAATTTGAATTGCGGATTAGTTATAAAATTGCCGCACCATTAAATCCTTCGGTATTGATTTTACTTTATCAACTTGTTTAAAAAAGAATGGAGTCTTGGTGACGTAACATTCGTCTCGTAGCTTCCGTCCCCAATCAGTATTATAAGGTCTTCTGCCGGGACCGCTCTCACCTCCAACTATTACCCAGTCAATCAGCTCACGCCGCAACCATGGCAACAATATAATTCTGTTCAACTGAGGTTCTACAGATAAGAAGCGTTTGCCATTCACCAGAATTAGCTGATTTACAAGATTATTTGCTGTGGATTGGTTTGAGGGTGATGTGCCAAACATCACATTTACAGGTGGCTGTTCTCTCCATGATTCTGGTATGTACTTGTTAATATTGCTGGGTCGTTTCGTAAGTAATAAAAACATTAGATTCGGATATTTGCCGTCACTGATATTTTGAAATAATTGGTCTCGTAAACTACCTGTCGTTTGCTCTAGTATATTACCATTACTATCTATCATAGGCATCGGCTTTTCGAATATGTCTTGCATTGAACCTATGAATACTCTGTGTATCTCATTGGAGTCCTTTGCCATCACTTGATACTTGTCAAGGTCAGTAAAAGCCGATTTTATATAGCGGCGGGGATTATCTGCTCCCCATATATCATGCCCCCACCTTTTTGAGATACATTCAGCGTAACAATTATAGCAACCACTATGAACCTTTGTACATCCGTGCCATAGATTACAAGTATGGTGTGTCCATTCGATTTTTGTAAAAAGTGCCATTTAATAATTTTTAGGGGTAAATAAATTGATTGAGTTTCGAACGAATAGTAAAACGCTACTGCATCTGCAACAGAGGTGCAGTAGCGTTTAATAATTAAATTGCTTGGAATGTTAGGTAGAAGGATTTACAATTTGCAGGCAACTGCCATGTGCCATCAGGATTCTTTACAAGTCCATCGAACGATTTAATTTCCGTGCCCTCAACGGTAAGCATTCCTTTACCTACCAATTTCATCACGCTACCGTCAGGAAGCTCAGCAGTTAGTGTGCGAATAAAGCAAGTATCAGATACTTCTGATGGTGTGGTGTTGCCATCTTTTAGATAGTCAGATAGTATTTCTTCAAGTTGCTCGTCAGGATCTTCATCTGTATTATCAGGTAGTTCATTATTGAAATCAGACCAGAAGTCATCATCGCTGAACTCAGGTGATTCATCCTCATCACCACTAAGTGATATTACTTTGGGTGCCTTGTTGGACTTTGCACCACTTGAAGCAGCATCATTGGTTGATTCCTTCGGCGTTTCCTTTTTGGACTTTCCGGTGACGTTATTACTAGGTGATTTCTTTTCGCCGCCTGATTCATGTTGCTTACATTCAGTAACAACTGAATGTAAACTATCTCCGTCAGCTAATTTTATCAACCAACTTTCTCTACCGGGCTTTAGTAGGAACAGCAACTGCTTTACTTCATTATTTTTGATACCAAGGATCTCAGCAATGCGATCCTCTTTATCTCCTTTTTCTAGGATGGTTTTGAACCACTCCTTACCTTCAAGTGTTTCAATGTATTCTAGAATCAAGCGTATTAACTCCGCTGTACATTTTAGGCTTTTATGCTCTTTAGACAAGAAGATAATAAGAAATAATACGATTTCGGATTCAATAATATCAACAATATTGATTTCTATTTGTTCCTCGCCAAGCTCGATGGATGCATCCACTGAGCATTTGTGGCCTAACAGGAAGCATTTATCACCCTTCATGTACCCAGTAGGGGTTGTAAAAACACCAAACCTGCTTACACCTTCAATAAAATAACGCTGAGTTACCACCCTACCCCAAATCTTTTTGAAGGTCGGATCTTCGTGGATGACATCCACGGGAATTCTATCTGTTCTATACTTTTTTTTGAACATATTAAATGTTTTTAATTTTTTAAGAAAATGGCATAGATTTCTTGTCTCGCATGTATCGATTAATTTTTTATGCCATATGTAACTGTATTGTAATCTTGCTCTTTAAACCCTAACTCTGTTGCCGCATTAGCTACTGCGGCAACATTGATAGGGGGTGCTTTTTAGAGTTGAATTGGTTGCTACCTTGTACTTCAGTTTTCACCATTCATCGCTGAAAAAGCGTCTAATCGAATAGAGCACAAAGGTAGACAATCAAAATAATGCATACAAAATATATGTAATGCATTTTGGTGCACTTCCTTATTAAGCATTAAAATCCCCTTTAATGTTTCCAAATGCAACTTTCCGCATTAATTGTTCAGTTTAGTTTTCTTTAGTTCTTTGGTAATTTTACTTGATAAACATTGCCTATGAACAATAATGATTTAGAAAGTCTATTGAGGAGGTGGACAGACCTGATTAAAAATAAAGAGGAGTTTGGGAAAACGAGAATGACGATGCTCAAAAAAGGCATATTATCTCTTAATAGCCAATATGGCATTGCCATATTGCGACATTTAAAAAGCAAGGGTGAATTGGATAAAAAATCTTTTGTCGAATTAAAACCAGATGGCAATTTGTTGCGGGAAAATATTTATAAGCATTTAAGTAATCTTGAAACGCTTGGTATCATATCATTGAAAAGTAAAGTCCCCGCAGTGTTTGTTGTCAACCAAGCTAATATTAAAGAGTTTGTTGTTAATTTAAATGTTCTTTCCGAATATCTTCTGAGCGGAACATCTATTAAAAATCAAAAGTCAAATAATAATCCTGTTTCCGATTTTACTAATAAAACTAAATTTAAAATAGCCTTCGAATGTCTAAAATTTTGTACAACACCATACAGAATTGATATTATAACTGTAAATCGTCAGCATAAAGTGGACTGAAAAAGAACATAACTTTAGATAGTGTTTCCATTGTTAACCAACAAAAAATTTGAACATGGAATCAAAGA
>Ga0316218_1001212_pt1 | contig 29262 bp, 40 predicted proteins | sample TBH18003metaG_FD_203634 | JGI IMG/M metagenome (GOLD analysis project Ga0316218, IMG submission 203634) | Freshwater microbial communities from Trout Bog Lake, Wisconsin, USA - TBH18003 | ecosystem: Environmental > Aquatic > Freshwater > Lake > Hypolimnion/Profundal zone | place: USA: Wisconsin...
ACTGCATCCTTGTCTGGTGGCGTCAGTTTCAGCAACGCAAACGGCCTGACATTCTACACGTCCGCCGGTAACGCGATTGTTGGCTCTTACAGCGTTCCAACCGTTCCTACGTCTTACGTCTCAAACGTCAACGGGTCGTCTGGCGCGGTATCTGTGGCGGGCTTGGGAACGGCCCTCAATTTAACCAACCTGACGGGCACCCTGAGCGTCAACACGGCAGGCGTTAGCCTGTCTCTGTCGGCCAACTCGGGCGGCGGCGGCGGGTATACGACGCCACGGTTTGAGCCGTTCCCCGCCAACTCGGCCACATCGTTCGCGGCGAACAGCCTGTACTTCGCGGCTGCTTACCCGCAGGCGGCTATCAGTTTCAGCAGCCTGAACCAGATGGTCTCGATTGCGACGATCCTCGGCACGTCAACGTGGGGCAACACGTTCACCGGCAGTTATGCGCTGTACTCAAAAGACAGCGCGAATGCCAACCGCCTCACCCTGATGAGTTCGTCGTCGTATGTGCTTGCGATCAGCGGTTCGTCCACGCAGAACGGCGGCTTCACCTTGTCGCAGGGCGCGGGCAGTTACACCGCCAGTTCGACCAACCTGAACGCTATTCCAAACGGCCTGAACCTGATGTCCATGCCATTCTCCGGCAGCATTGCCGGTAGCGGCGAATACTATGTGGGTATGGCCATCAGCACGAGCGCGGCGGGCGCTACATGGAACCTCAGTTGGGCGGGAGCGACTCGTGGCACTGGCGCCATAAATGCAGCCATCTCGCCAACGACGTCGGTGACCAACGCCGTGTTTGACCAGTGGGGCTTTAGGTATACATCGACATCCAATGCTTGGCCCTCTAGTATTGCGAGCAACTCGATCCAATCTGTTAGCGCGAATTTCGCTCCGTATATTCAATTTGCCTTGTATTAAAGGAGGGTGTTTTGAAACCACAGATCGTAAACAATCACGACCCCGGCTATCACAACGAGGACTTGGACAAGTCGGCCACTCGCGTGTACGAAGGCGGCTCGTGGAAAAAGCAGCGCGTCATCGTCATTTTGCCCGCTGCGGCAACCATCCCGACGAAGGTAGCCCTTTCTCACTGGGGACTGGCTTTCCCGCCCAATCAGGCGGTGCATCGCATGTTGGCCCTTGGGCAGGAAGTGGGCGAAGCCTACAGTAACTGCATCAATGAGATTCTGGCCCATCCAGACTTGAGCCAATGGGAATACATCCTGACCATTGAGTCGGATAATTGCCCTCCCGGAGACGGCGTCATTCGCCTGATCAAGCAGATGGAATTGCACCCGGAGTACTCCTGCATCGGCGGGCTGTACTGGTGCAAAGGCCCGGAGGGCTGCGCGCACATCTGGGGAGACCCAAAAGACACCCTGAACTTTAGGCCACAAGTCCCGGTCCCAAACCAGTTGGTCGAGTGCTGCGGAACGTCCATGGGATTCAACCTGTGGCGTCTTAGCATGTTCAAGGACGAGCGCCTTCGCCGCCCTTGGTTCAAGACCCTAAACGGCTCAGAAGGGCAGGGAATCGGCACGCAGGATTTGTATTTTTGGGGCGATGCTCGTAATTATGGGTATCGGTGTGCGGTAGACTGCGGCGTTCTCGTTGGCCATTACGACCATGAGGGCAAATTCGGTCAACCCGACACCATGTGGTAATCAGTAACCTATCTAAGGAATTCGATGAAAATTCTACTTACCGGCGGTGCCGGTTTCATTGGCCATCATGTCGCTGAACATTTGCTCCGCAACACGGACGCAAAAATCACTTTTCTAGACCGTTTGGACTGCTCAGGAAACTTGAATCGCATCACCCAGATTAAGGGGTGGGACGAATACAAGACTCGCTGTCGTTGGGTGTTTCACGATTTGCGTGCGCCAATCAACGACCAGTTGGCAAGCCAACTAGGAGAACACGATGTCATTCTTCATCTCGCAGCCCTCACCCATGTTGACCGAAGCATTCTTTCGCCCCTCGACGCAGTGTGGGATAACGTATTCGGGACAGCCCATATCCTCGAACACGCCCGACTTCGTGGCTGTGAACGATTTGTCTATTTTTCTACGGACGAAGTTTTCGGACCTGCGCCTGTGGGGACGGCGTACAAAGAATGGGATCGGTATAGAAGTACTAACCCTTATTCCGCCACGAAAGCCGGTGGAGAAGAACTCACGCTCGCTTACCACAACACTTACGGTGTCCCGGCCATCATTACCCACACGATGAACGTGTTTGGTGAGCGTCAGCACCCGGAAAAGTACATTCCATCCACGATTGCCAAGGCGCGTGATGGAGGATTGGTCACAGTTCACGCCAACAAGGAAAAGACGCAGGCCGGAAGCCGCTTCTATATCCATGCACGCAATGTTGCCGATGGCCTGATGCATGTGCTGAACCATGGCCAAATCGGAGACAAGTACAACCTTGTTGGCGAAGTCGAGTGCGACAACCTGCGTTTGGCTCAGTTGATTGCCGAATCTGTCGGCAAGCCGCTGAACTACGAAATGGTGGACTTTCACTCCAGTCGTCCGGGGCATGACCTGCGATACGCTCTGGATGGCTCCAAAATGGCTTCTATCGGGTGGACTCCGAAAGTCAGTTTTGAGGCCAGTCTTGACCGGGTAGTCCAATGGTCTCTGGCAAATCAAGATTGGCTAATGGCCGCACCGAAGGAGGGAGCATGAGTACCGAAGAGAAGAAGCCGCTGAAACTCGACATCGGGTGCGGCAAGAACAAGGCAGAAGGGTTTACGGGTGTCGATTCGATCGCCTTTGACGGCGTGGACATCGTCATGGACGCCAGTAAGCCGGACTGGCAGTGGGCGGATGGCGAGGTCGACGAAGTGCATTGCAGCCACTTCATCGAGCACCTGACCAACAACGAGCGCATCGTGTTCTGGAACGAACTGCACCGCGTCCTGAAGAAGGGCGGTCAGGCTCGGATCATCACGCCGCACTGGTCGAATGCCTGCGCCTACGGCGATCCGACCCACCAGTGGCCTCCCATGTCCGAGTGGGCGGTCTACTACCTGAACAAGGACTGGCGCGAGGTGAACGCCCCTCACGCCCCCCTGAAGTGCGACTTTGACTTCGTCATTGGCGGCTCGTGGGATGGGTGGCTAGAGACCCGAAATCAGGAAATGAAGATGTTCGCGATGGGTCGCTACATCAATTCATACCGCGATTTGATCATTACGCTCACCAAAAAGTGAAGTAATAGCCTATTACGGTATTCCCGGCGGTGGAAAAGCCGCCGGGAGTGTGTATGATTTGGTAGGAAATTCTGAGACTGGGGTAGAATTCCGAGCAGCATTCTTTCGCAATGGGGCGGGCTGATGGCTACGAGCAACACATACGCCTTCAATCCGGGGCTTGGAGAGTCCACGCTCTATGCGTTCAATCTGTGCGGGATCCGGCAGTCTGCGCTACTTCAGGAGCACCTCGAAAGTGCCCGCATGGCGACGAACATGCTTCTGGGCCGGTGGAGCAGCCAAGGCGTTAACCTCTGGGCGGTAGACCTGCAATGCGTCAACCTGACGCAGGGCGTCTGCACCTACAGCGTGCCTTCCAACACCATCGTGATGTTGGACGCCTACATCCGCCAGAGCACCGGCAGCGTCGTTGACCGCATCATCATGCCGATCAGCCGCACGGAGTACGCCTCGTACCCCAACAAGGCGCAGCAGGGCTTTCCGACGACCTTCTGGTTCGACCGCCTCCTGTCGCCCACCGTGACCCTCTGGCCCGTACCGGACGGCACCGTGTCCCAGTTGCGCTACTACCGCGTGCGTCAGATTCAGGACGGTGTCTTGGCCGACGACGCGCAGGTCGAGGTGCCGTACTACTTCTTGGAAGCCTTCGTCTTTGGCCTAGCCCAACGACTGGCGATGATCTGGGCACCCGACAAGGTTGCCATGCTGAAGCCTCTGGCCGACGAATCCTATGCTATCGCTGCCGCTCAGAACATTGAGACCGCAGCCCAATATATATCGCCCACGATCTCCTCCTACTTCAGGCCGTAAGCCATGGGCTACGCCTCACGAGCAGGTCGGGCGAGGACGAATGCCGCCAACCCGCAAGCGCACGCTATTTGCGACCGCTGCGGGTTTCGGTACAACTTCGTCGACCTGACGTGGCAGTTTGAGTGGCGCGGAGCCACCCTCCAGAACATCAAGATTCTGGTCTGCAACACCTGTCTAGATACACCGCAGGAGAACGTCCGGGCCATTGTTATCCCGGCCGATCCGACGCCTATCGTCAACGCTCGCGTGCAGGACTTCGTCGCGGCTTCGACGGACGATATTGCCTTCGCGGGGTCCGTCATCGACCCGAAGACAGGCATCCCGATGCCGTCCCAGAGCGTTCTGGCCGACAATGCCGGGAACAATCTCGTGGTGCAGCCCATCGGCCCCAATCCGAATGGCGTGGGCGATGGCCTGACGCAGCAGGCGTTGATGCCTCAGTTTGAATCGACCGCCTACAGCGTCCTGCTGCCGGTGGCGTCGGTTCTGGCTAACGGGACGACCACGATTACGGTCACCTGTAGCGCCCCTCACGGCCTCTCGACCGGAGCGGCTATCTCGGCCCTCGGCCTGAGCAACAAGGCCGCAAACGGGTTCTACACGGTCACCGTGACCACGGCGACGGCGTTTACTTACCGGATCAGCCAGATTTCGCCCATCGCGGCGGGCTCCTTGCTGACCTCGACGACCCGAATCGTCACCGCCTATGTGACCGGCCCGTACAACTTCAACCAGATCCCGCAGACGGGTAACTAAAATGGCAAATGTTGCAATCCCAAACCTGCCCACGGTCACTTCGGTGACGGGTCTGGAGCAGATTCCGGCGGTCCAGAACGGCGTCACGGTACGCCTGACGGCGGCTCAGATCGCAGGGCTGACGCCTGTCGGCTCGATTTACACCGTCGCAACTCTCCCGGCCAGTCCGATCAAAGGCCAAAGCGCCTTCGTCTCTGACGCCACGTCCCCGACGTTTCTTGGGATCGTGACGGGCGGCGGCTCGACCTTCACCCGTGTCTTTTTCAACGGCAGCAACTGGGTTGCCGGATAGGAATCACCATGGCTAACACCTATACAACCACAGTCACCTCACTAGAGACAGCGACGGTTAACGGCCTCGATAACGTCGTCGTCGTTATCAATTGGCAGATCAGTGGTACGGACGGCACGAACACGGTCTCCTACAACGGCTCCAATGTCATTGGCGCGCCGGACCCAACCAATTTTGTGGCGTACTTTAGCCTGACGCAGGCACAGGTACTGGCGTGGATCCTGAATCCACTGACCGCGACCGCCATGGCGAATATCGATCAGGCACTTGCTCTAATGTCCAACCCACCGGCACCGACGCCGCTTCCTTGGGGCTAATCCATGACTGGCACAGCAACAGTATCGTTTTGGGGCGCTGCAGGCGGCGGTGGTGGCGGGTTTACGCCGCAAACTGTTGTTATTACAACGACAGGCTCGTTCACTCAAGCGATCCCCACTGGCGCGACCAACATGGTCATTGAAGTCTGGGCCGGTGGCGGTGGCGGTGGCGGTTACGATACGACCAATACGAATCCCGGCGGCGGTGGCGGTGCGGGTGCGTATGCCATTACTGCAACCGCTTACAACGTCAGCACGGCGTCGGGGCAGACAATTGTCGGTTCGGTTGGTGCGGGTGGTTTGGGTGGCGCGTCAAATCTTAGCGGCGGTAATAACGGCTCAATCGGAACGTCGTCGCTCATCAATACATCGGGAACTTACGCAAGCATCAATGCGATTACTGTTAACCCCGGAAATTTTGGTAACAAGGGATCGGTAGGAACAGGTGGTGCCGGTGGTACAACAACAACCGCAACCAACTGGACATCGACGGCAGGTGGTAATGGACAGTCGGGAACAACAACAGGAGCGGGTGGTATTCCTGTTACCGGTGTACATGGAGGCCCTTATGGCGGAGGCGGCGCGGGTGGCGCGGGTACAGGTACTGCGCCGTCCGGATCTAACGGCGCCGTCGTCTTCTACTTCACTTGAGATCAATCGTGAAAACATTCATCGCGTTGATTGCTGTCGGAGTGGTCACCTTCTCCGGCTGCTCAAGTTCATCCAACGCGCCCATTCCGGTCGCGGTCGTGACGCCTTCTTTCTGGGCGCCTAACACCTCGTTCCCCACGAATGCCGACATCAACTTTTCCGTCTCGGGCGTGGTGTTCCACGCCGTCGCCACGACGGGAGGGAAGACAGGCGCATCGCAACCCGTCATCCCCGTAAACGGAACTGCTAAAGACGGCACCGTCGTGTGGCAGTACTCCGGGCCGGGCGCAGCCGAATAACCAAGGAACCATCATGGAGTTCAATCCATTGGATACGCAGAAACTTATGAGAGCGTCAGCAGGCTCACCAAGAGACCTTATGGGGGTTCTACTCGCCATTCTGGTCGCGCTTATCGCATGGATTGGCACTTCGTTGATCAATCGCGTCGATCAGTTGGCAGAGAACTTCAATTCCTACGCTTTGAGAATGGAAAACCGCGTGACTGCCATCGAGCAGAAACTGCAGACCGTCACCAAAAAGGATCCATGATGTTCAAGATGCTGTCTCAGATTCCCAAATTCTTTGAATTGTTCAAGGAAGGTAAGGAAGTCGCTGATCCGGTGACGTGGAAGAATCGCACGATTGCGACCAACGCAATCCTTGCGCTTCTGGGCACGTTACTGGCCTTGGGTAAGGCGTTTGGGTTCAACGTGGAGTTGGACAGTGACACCACACAGAATCTGGCGGCGGGCGTTGTGGCTATCGTTACTGCTTTTAACGCAGTCATGCACACCATTACGTCAGCAAGGGTTGGCGTGTCACCCAACAGCGGCAGTGGTCCCACCGAAGGAAACGCCGCTGACAGTGATAAGCCTGCAGAAGGCTGAATTCGACATTGGATTTTCGTGCAACTTAACTGAGGACTGAACAATGACTTTTTTCGCTACGCTTGAGCAGGACGTTGCCGCACTCGGCAAGTGGTTCAATGGCAACCCGGTTGGTGCCGCTATCGAGGCTGACTTCAAGGCCGCTGTGGCGGAATTGGAAAGCATCGCAGTGGCTGACCTTGAAAATGCGGTCAAGGTAATCGGCCTCGCGGCCCTTACCGGCTTGGCCACGGGCGGCACGGCGGGCGCCATCGCGGCGGGCATCGCCTCGGCTGAGACCGAATTCAAGTCGTTGGGTAAGGACGTCACGTCGAAGACGCTGACCACGCTTGTCACGACGGTCGTGAATCAGGTCTCGGCGGCAACGACCCCTACGCCGGTGGCTGCGCCGGTATGAAAGTCGACGGCGACTGCCTGTCCCTTACCGAAGGCAGTGAGTCATGCCGACTCACTGCCTACCCAGATCCCGTGGGCATCTGGACCATCGGTTACGGTCATACCGGCCCGGACGTACATCCGGGTCTGGTCATCACTCGTGAGCAGGCTGAATCGCTTTTGGAAATGGATCTGGCGCACGCAGAACTTGCCGTGAACACCTACGTTAAGGTGCCGCTCACGCAGCACCAATTCGATGCCCTCGTGGACTTCACCTTCAACGTAGGCGCGGGCAACTTCTTCAATTCGTCTCTTTTGAAGTACTTGAACGAGAAGAATTACGTTGCGGCTGACGGCGAGTTTAAAAGATGGGATTTGGCGGGAGGCAAGAAATTGCCCGGACTGACCGCGAGACGTGCCGCTGAAGCGGCGCTGTTTGCGAAGGATTGACCATGGCTAATACGACGCCACTGACTTACAACGGGTACGTTAACCAGATCGCCACCATGGCCGTCGTCAACACGACGACGGTCAACGGTGTCGTTCAGGGCGTCGATGCGGCCTTCAACGCGATCCTCCCGCAGATGCTGAACTATGCGGAACTCCGCATACAGCGCGACATGGACCTACTGCCGTCCATTGTCTCGCGCAGTTACACGCTGACGCCCTACACCAACCTGCTTCAGATCTCGGTAGACGACTTTGTCACCGTGCAGACGATGCAGATCACTCAGCCGTACCTGCCTGCCGTCACGCTTCAGCCGGTATCGAAAGAATACCTGCAGATGGTGTTTGGAAATCCCAACACGCTTGGCGTCCCATCATTTTTTGCGATGACGGGCGGCGATCTGGCGTCGGGTGGAAGCACCTACAACAACATCCTGTTTGGCCCGTACGCTGACGAGATCTATCCCGTCACGCTCTACGGCACCATCCGCACGCCGACGCTGTACGAATTCGCCAACACGGCGCAGGCGAACACCTCGACAACGTTCATCAGCACCTACCTGCCCGATCTTTTGATCATGGCTTCCATGGTTTACATCAGTGCGTATCAGCGCAACTTCGGTCGCATGAGCGACGATCCGGCCATGGCACAGAGTTACGAGGGTCAGTACCAGAGCCTCAAGAACGCGGCGGTCATCGAGGAGTACCGGAAGAAATTCCAAGGCTCCGCGTGGTCGTCTATGTCTGTCCCGCAGGGCGCGACGCCGACGAGATAAGACATGCCCCACTCAAGCGTAAAACTGAAGCCCGGAGTTGATCTTAACGAGACGCCCACCCTCAACGAGGCGGGCTTTTCGTTCAGCAACCTTATTCGCTTCATCTACGATTCGACTTTGGGTGCCCTTATTCAAAAATTGGGCGGTTGGACGAAGTTTTACCCTTATTCGTTCAGCCAAACCATTCGGGCTCTTTGGGCTTGGGAGACGACGCAGTCCGTGGCATTCCTTGCCATCGGTACGCAATCTCCAAGCCCTTCTACGGCGGCGTCTCTTTTGGTCATTCCGCAGGGTGGCAACTCTCAGGACATTACGCCGACCTATACAGTCAACAACATTGCGGCATCCGTTAACGCGCCAACGCTTGGAAGCCCGTACTTTGTCATCAATGACTCAGTCGTAACGGGCATCACCAGTTACGACTCTGTTTACATCGCGACGCACATCTCGGTGGGCGGCGTCATCCTTTTTGGCCTGTACCAATGCGATCCCAATGGGTATCTGAGTTCTGGCAGTTACTCTGTCATGGCCACGGACATCCTTGGCAATGCGATAGGCCCTAATCCGATCATAGAAGCCACTACGGCCGCGAGCGGCACAGGGTCCACGGCGACCATCTCTTTTGCCGCGCTGCCTGTAGCGCCTCCCGTGGGCTCTACCGTCACGGTAGGCGGCGGAATCTCCCCAAGCGGATATGCCGGTACTTATACGATAACGGCGTCGTCCACTACGTCTGTTTCGTACGCAAACACCACGACCGGCTCGCAGACGGTGGCGGGGACCATTTCCATCCTGAACGCGGCGTCTCTCGCGCAGTTCACGACGACATCCAACTCCTCCATCGTCACAGTGACCCTCCTGAATCATGGCTATTCGGTGGGATCCACTTACCCCGTATTGATATCGACTTCGTTGAATGGCGTCACGCTGTACGGAAATTACATCGTTCAATCCGTCGTCAACGTGGATCAGTTCACCATCACCGTAGGCAATACGGCGACAGGAGCAGGATCCGCCTACATCAACGGCAATCAGGCTCGATACATTTACAATTTTGGCGTGGGCGCCATCCCTGCCGGTACCGGGTACGGCATTGGGACGTATGGCTCAGGGGGCTACGGAACAGGCACGGCCGTTACGCCGTCTACCGGGACAAAAATTGTCGCCTACGACTGGACGCTTGACAACTGGGGCGAGATTCTGATCGGCGTTGCCGTCAACGATGCGGGGTACAGCGGTACACCTTACTCGCCCATTTACGCATGGAACGGCTCAGGCGGATCGCCAACGGCAGTCACGATCCCCAACTGCCCTCCGGTCAATGAAGGCGTCTTTATGGCGATGCCTCAGCGCCAATTGGTTGCCTACGGAACAACCTTTACGGGCATTCAGGATCCGCTTTTGATTCGTTGGTGCGACGTAAACAATTTCAGCGTCTGGGTTGGGCAGATTACCAATCAGGCCGGGTCCTACCGACTTCCCAAGGGCTCTAAAATTGTGGGGGCCATTCAGGGTCCTCAACAGGGCCTGATATGGACGGATATTGGCCTTTGGGCGATGCAGTACGTCGGCACCCCCGACATTTACTCGTTCAACGAAATCGGATCGGGCTGCGGCTTGATTGCCAAGAAGGCTGCAGCGGCCCTTAACGGCATCGTCTATTGGATGGGGCCATCGCAGTTCTACATGCTCTCTGGGAGCGGCGTAGAGCCATTGCCTTGCCCTGTCTGGGACGTGATCTTCCAGAACCTTGATCAGACCAACTTATCCAAAATTCGCGTTGCGGTGAATTCGCGCTTTGGCGAGGTCAGTTGGTACTACCCGACGACGACCAGTAATGGCGAAGTATCAAATTACATCAAATTTAACGCTTACCTAAACGTCTGGGACTTCGGCTCGCTTGGAAGAACGGCTTGGATTGATCAGTCGGTTCTGGGACCGCCCATTGGTGCCGACCCTTCTTCTGGGTATATCTATCAGCATGAAACGTCTACAGACGCAGATGGACAGCCTTTGTTGGCGTCTTTTCAGACGGGTTACTTTGCTCTAAACGAAGGCGATCTGAAGACGTTTGTTGATCAAGTCTGGCCCGACATGAAGTGGGGTTACTACAACGGGTCGCAAAACGCGACGGTCAACCTGACTTTTTATGTGGCCGACTATCCGGGTCAAACGCCGATTCAGTATGGGCCCTATTCGCTAACTCAGCAGACAACCTTCATCACGCCAAGGTTTAGGTGCCGTCTCGTCTCGATAAGTCTTTCGAGTAACGATGTCGGTACTTTCTGGCGATTGGGTAACATCCGTTATCGAAGTCAGCAGGATGGTAAATTCTAATGGCCGCTTCACTTAGTGACATCCTGTCAGCACTCAAGAATGGTGTGATTGCCATCAACAATCTGGCATCAGCCTATTCTTATTCTTTGATTTCTCAGTCCGCGCTTACGACGACAACAAATGTCATTTACACGGCAGGGTCTTCTTCGACCGTTTACCTAAATGACATTTGTTTTTGCAACACGACTGGAAGTGCAGTTTCTGTGAATTTGTATTTGGTTCCTACCAACTCTGCGGTGGGAACTGGGAACGCTTTGTTCTACGGACTGAGCATTCCCGCGAACACAACCTATCATTGGACGGGCACTCAAGTCCTTAATAGCGGCGGCACAATTCAAGCATCCGCTTCTGCGGCCGGGTGTACCTTGATGATCTCCGGGAGGGTAGCGTAATGCCGTTAACCAGTGGCAAAAGTCAGAAGACCATAAGCCATAACATCGCGGAGATGATCCATGCGGGTCACCCTAAAGATCAGGCTATTGCTGCGGCGCTTTCTACGGCCCGCCATTCAGCGCACGGCGGTCCTCGTATACCTAAGCCTCATGGTCCTCATGTTCACGGGGGAAAACTTCACGTTGGCCCAATTCACAGTTCTGTGGCGGGCCGCACTGATCATCTTCCTATGCATGTTCCTAGCGGGTCTTATGTGATTCCGGCGGACATCATTTCTGCCATGGGTGAGGGCAACACCATGGCGGGCTTTAAGCACATGAAACGAATTTTTGGAGGTACGCCTTATGGCGGTGGGTCAGCGCCTTATGGTCAGTCTGGCGGTCCTTATGGCGCTGAGATGCCTCATCGTGCGGATGGCGGCGCAACGGATGGAGGAGTCCCCATCGTCGCCGCAGGCGGAGAGTACGTCCTCGCCCCCCACCAAGTAATCGAGGCGGGTGACGGCGACCTAGATCGCGGGCACAAGGTGCTCGACGAATGGGTCAAGCGCATGAGAAAGAATACGATCAAAACCTTATCCGATCTACCCGGCCCAAAGAGAGATTAATCCCATGACCGATCCAGTTGAACTCAAGATTCGCCTCGCCGGTCCTCAAGACCTTGACGAAATCATGGCGATTGCCATGATGGCGTGCGATGAGAATGGGTTCCTAAATCCGAATCCGGCCAAGTTGGCGGCTGAGATCTGGCCTGCGCTGCATCAGGATCATGGCCTGTGCGCGGTCATCGGCAAGCCCGGCGGCATGGTCGAGGGATTGGTCCTGCTTCGGATCGGAAGCATGTGGTATTCCGACTCGCAAGTCGTCGAAGAGAAGGCGATCTTCATTCACCCGGACTACCGCAACGCCAAGGGTGGCCGGGCGTCTAAACTGTGCGAGTTCAGCAAGAAGGTCGCGGACACTTTGGGTATTCCGCTGATCATCGGCGTGCTGTCCAATCACCGCACGTCGGCAAAAGTCAAAATGTACGAACGTCAATTTGGCCCTCCCAGTGGCGCGTTTTTCCTTTACGGCGCGCAGACTGGCAAGTGGCAGGGAACGGAGCACTAAAAAATGGGCGGCAAGACCTCACAAAGTTCGCAGAAGATTGATATCCCGCCGGAAGTATGGGCGAGATACCAATCTGTCAACGCGCAGGCTCAGCAAGCCGCTCAGACGCCTTTTCAGACCTACGGCGGCGAATTTGTTGCGGGACTAAATGCTCAACAGCAGCAGGGCATTTCAGGGATCAACGCCGCCGCCAATCAGGCGCAACCGTCGTACCAACAGGCTCAGGGGACCGTTAACTCAGCCTACGCCGGGGCTCAACCTTATAACATGGGCGCCACGGCCTATGCTTTAGGCGCCGGGCAGGCCGTGGATCCGTCACAGATCAATGGCGCGGCTATCAATCAATTCATGTCGCCCTACCTGCAGAATGTCGCAGGCAGCGAGGCGGCACTGCTTAATCAGAATCAGCAGCAGGCAATGGCGGGTCAATTGGGCAACGCCATCACCTCCGGCGCCTTCGGCGGAGACCGCGCAGGCATCGCAGCCGCCAACCTCAATCAGCAGAACCAGTTGGCCAACGCCAACATCTACAGCAACATTCTGAACCAAGGCTTCAACACGGCCTTGGGCGCAGCCCAACAGCAACAGGGCGTGAACCTGAGCGCAGAACAAGCCAATCGAGCAGCCCTCGCGCAGGCGTCTGGGTTGCTTTCTGGCATTGGTCAGCAGCAATACGCACAGGGCCTTGGGGCGGCGCAGGAGACGGCGGCACTGGGCCAAGGCGCTCAGGATGCGGCTCTGCAGGGCGCTCAGGCTCAGATCGGCGCAGGCACCCTTGGGCAGCAGACGCAGCAGGCGCAGGATACGGCGCTCTACAACCAGTTCCTGCAAAAGCAGGCCTATCCATTTCAGGTTGCCCAATTCCTTGCAAACATTGCCGAAGGCACGGGAGCGTTGTCGGGTTCGACGACGACAACCACGACGCCGGGAGGCCTGATGGCCGCTCGGGGTGGCGCCATCAAGCGCGAAGGTCGCGCGTATGGCGGAGAAACAAGTCAGGGCGGCGTTGTTGGCCTTGCGTCCGCAGGCGAAGGGTTTGCCTTTGGGGGGCAGCCAACGCTTCCCGGAGTCTCTTCAATGGATTTGGCGTCAATTTTGCAAGCGCAGGAGCAAATGTTTGCTCCATATTCCAATCAGACGGGTCTTTATGGTGGACAGCAAGGGAGCACCCCTTACGGAGGGGCAGGCCATGTTCCTGCGGCGAATGTCCCTGTTTCGCACTTGTCGGTGGCAGGCGGCTTACCTCAGCACAAATCAGGCGCTCAATCCTTGCACGACCAAGTGCAGTCGGCGCAAGACGTTCAGGACTTATGGAAAGGGAAAGACGGTAAAGGCGGCGTAAAAGGCGCTTATAACTCCCTCGTTCAAAAGTTTTCTGGCCCGTCTGTGCAGCCACAGTCGCAATCTCAAGGTATTGCTCCGACTGCATCTTCCCCTACTGCGCCTCAATCTGTAACGCCTGACGGCGGTCAACAACTTGATCCTGATGTCACAGATCAGCCAGAAGAGCCGCATTATCGCGGCGGTTTGGTGAGATACGCTGACGGCGGTTCTGCGGAAGATGAGCCGGGGGTTTACGGCAATTCGTCTTCGCCGACGCATTTAGATATTCCAGAAGAGCGACCGGATTTGAAATTGCCGACGCCGGGGCAATTACCCAGTCACCAGTCCGGCTTGGGACAACTGGGATCGATGGCATCAAGCCTGAATTCGCTTGGAAGCCTTGGAAGCAACATTGGCGACGGATTGTCAGGCTTGTTCAGTTCAGGAGCAGGCGATGCGGGCGCAATTTCTGGCGCAGGCGACGCCATGGACGTTCTTGCCTTTGCCGCTCGCGGTGGCGCGATAAACCGCGAAGGTCACGCCTACGGCGGTGTGCCGGGTATGAATCCCGCTATGCCTCATTCCATGATGGGGCAGAGTCAGCAAGGACTTATGCCGGGCATTGGCGTGGGCAAAGGCACTGTCAGCGGCCCGATGCATCCCGCCATTCGCCATGCTCTTGAAGGACTGCGCCGGGCTGAAGGTGGCCGAATTCATAAAGAAGATGCGGGCAGCGTTAGCGGCGATGGTTGGGATGATAATTCCCCATTGCCCGATAACTCTGATACAAGCGTCGATTATGGGTTGCCACCATTTTTGAATCAGGCAGAAAACGATCTTCGTCACCCTATCGCCGCTGTCAAACGTGACCTTGGTGATATTGGCGACTGGTGGACAACCAACGTCACAGGGAAACCGGGACATCGTTCTGGCTTTGGCCAATCTCTGGACCAAGGAGCGACTTTTGCAGAACAGCAAAGGCAGCAGGCTGCTGAAGAGCAGAAGCGCAATGCACTGGCAAAGACAACGTCATTCTTTTCTCCGGGAACTCCTGAAGAATTGTCTGCGCGTAATGCTGCACTTGCGGCTCAAAATGAACGGCTTGCTCAATTTCAGAACAATGGCCGTCCACAAGCCCCTCCGCCTGCGGGCGTAAAACCAACAGCGCCTCCTGCAACACCGCCTGCAGCGGCTCCTGCAGCGGCTCCTGCAACGCCTTCTGCAGAGCCCTCTGCACCGCTATCAAGCGGCGTAAACCCCGCAGAGCCTGTGCAGCCTCCAGTGGAGTCTGCGGCTGCTCCGCCCCCTGCGGACGCGGGTCTTGCGGCCAAAAAAGATTTGGCTCCGTCAACAAACGAAGTGCCTTACGGAACTCCGGTCACTGGCGTTGCTCCTCCTGCAGATCAGTCCAAAAAGCCCGGGCTCGTGTCTCAGGCTCTTGGAATGCTGAAAGACAAGAATGGCGAATATGACTCAAGCAAGATCATTCCGCTTCTGTCTGGAATTTCTGCGGCAATCAATGCGCCGACGAAGCATCGCCTAAATGCATTGGCATACGGCACAGAAGTCGGGGCTCAGTCTTATCTCCCGGCACAAGCCCAACAGGCTCAAATTCAGCGCACCAATGCTGAAACGCAGACGGCTATGTACAACATCGCCGCCTTAAAAGCCCCCGCAGGGTTCCAACCTATTGCCGGACCGCCTAAGAATCCAAATCAGCAGACATTCAAGACGCCTGATGGAACAGTGTGGCATTACGAGCCGACGTACAATCTTACGGATTGGAATTACAAAAATTCGTCCGCTCCGACGCCTTCAGGGACGCCGTCTGTTGCGGCAACCATTTCTCACGTTGCACCGCTTCAGCGTGGCGATGATGGACAACTTCATATTGGACCTTCTGACGCGACAAACAATTGGCTGATGTCAAATTACGGATTCGATCCGTCATTGCCGCCAAGGGCCAATATCGAAAAAGCGGTTGCCATGGGGTATCGAGACGTTGCTCACGATTACAGGCCAAAACAGAATGCTTGGAATCAGGCCGGTTTTGATGCTGACAGCCAGATGATGAACTACGTTCAACTTGGCAAGGCAATCAACTCCCTGCGAGACGATTCATTTACCGGAGCGGGTCCTGCTGCAGAAGATAGAACCTCATTGGCCGCCGTTTATAATTACGCGGCTAAATTGATGGGCATCAACGACGCCATCGATCCGGTTTCAAACAAAGAAATCACGGCCCAACAGATCATTCAGAAAATTACTGCCCTACAGGGCCCTCAGATTGCCAACCAGTATGGTGAGCGTGCCGCAAACATCGCTCATTCTCTGTCTAGCGTTCTGCCGGGAGCAGGAACAACGAAAGAAGCCGCAAATACCAATCTTGCGGGCATGATGACTCAGAACCAAAGGCTGCGAGACTTTAGGGACTACGCTAACAACTACGTTTCTAAGTGGCAGACAGACGCGGGCCTTGAGCAAGGGTTTAACCGTGACTTCACGCCTATCTACGCTCGTGAAAAGGAAAAGATTCCTGAGTTGTTCAAAAGAGGAAAGGCAAACGTAAGTCGCGCAGAGGCTTTCTTATCTAATCCGTCTAAAGAGCGAATTGAGAAAATTGAGAAAGGATTTAAAGGCGTTCCCGGCGTTCCTGCGTATAACGGCCTTGGCGAAGGCATGACTAGGTATTTGAACTGAGGAATCAATTATGAGCCAAGATCAAATTGATCCTTTAGATTTGGCAATGCAAGAGGACGCCCCTTCGGCGCCCTCTCGCCTACAATTGCCCCCGCAATCGCAGCCACAATCATCCGCATCTGACATCGACCCTTTGGACCTTGCGATGCAGGATGATTCGCCTGCTTCGCATGTGGTCGCTCCGCCTGCAAGTCGTCGTCGAGCGCAAGGGACCTATGCCGAAAGGGTTATGGGGGCCGAATCAGGCGGCAATCCAAACGCGAAAAACCCAAACTCAAGTGCAACGGGGCTTGGTCAATTCACTAAAGAAACATGGGTGGAGCAGGTAAAAAGATGGCGCCCGGACTTGGCTCAAGGCAAGTCAGACGATCAAATTTTGCAGATGAGAACCGATCCGGAACTTAGCAAGCAAATGATTGACGCTTACGGGAATCAGAATGCAGATTACCTCGGATCTCATGGCGTCCTTGTCAATGATGCAAGTAAGTATGGCGCCCATTGGTTTGGTCCATCTGGTTTTGAGCAAATTTACAAAGCGCCTTCAAACACGCCTATTGAAAAGATCATCGGAGCGCGAGCGGCTGCCGCCAATCGATTGACTGGCATGACGACCGATCAGGTCAAAACGCTTATTGCCCAAAAGATGGGCGGCGATTACATGCCAGAAGATCTTTCGGCAGAAGACACTTTGTCGATGGCGGCACACAACTTGTTGCCATCAACCAAAAAGATGGCCGCAGGCGTGGCCAGTTCTATTCTGCATCCATTCGACACGGGCAAGGCTCTTTGGAATCTTGGCGTTGGCCTTCGATCAAAGATTGATGGCGCAGCGGGTAAGGAACAGGATCCAGATAAGAAAGCGCAAGACGAGGCCGCTATCGATGCGCTTATGGACTCATACAAAGAAAAGTATGGCGACCTGAATGGGTTTAAGTCTTACCTAGCGCACGACCCTGCAGGCGTTTTGATGGACTTGTCCACGGTTCTCGGTGGAGGAGAAATTGCCGCCACGAAAACAGGTTCTTTAATTGGTAGAGCGGGAGAAGCCGCTTCTCGGATAGGCGCCGAAAGTGTCGGCGCAGCAACAAGTGCCGTTGGAAATGCTGTTTCTGATGCCGGTCGATTCGCCGGTAAAGTAGGCGCCAACATCAATCCTTTGAACCCTTTAAGCATCCTTAATCCTGAGTCATCGGTTCTTTCTGCAAGAAAATTTGTAGATGGCGCGGGCAATCTGAGTCCGAAAGTGGACTCTATGCTTAACCGGGTATCGGGAGGCGTGCTGTCGGCATCGGACTTTTCGGATCCTCTTGCGCGTCAACATTTATTGGAAGTACTTGATCGCAAAGGATTGACGCCTGAAAGCGTGCGAGAAGGCATTCTTCGGTCACAGGGTCTAGAGGCTCCTACTGCTGCAGTAACAGGCAAGGCGGCGCCTGTAGCGGCCGCTGAGACAACTCGAAATGCTATTGAGTCAAACGCGCAGCAGTTAGCAGATCGCGCAAAACAGATTGGCGGCGCTCAAATGTCAGGAGGCGAAATTGGATCGCATCTTGAAAGGGCTTTTGTTAATTCAAAAAACAGTGCCATTGATAAGTATTCCGACATTCGCAACATGCCCGGTGAATTTGTTCACGGCAGTTTAGGTGGCGCTGACTTTAATCAAAAATTAGCAAGCCACTTAGGCACGTCTGGATTGCCGACAGACCCTTCGCTTTTTTCTGCCAATGGTCTCGACAAGGCAAAAGAAGCACATGACCTGATTGATAGCGTCCTCAATCATGGCAATACGCTTTTGAACGGTCCGGGCGGGAAACTGGACTCTTCTGAGATACTTCGCGTTCGTCAGCGTCTTAATGACATTGCAAAAGATGCTAAAGGCACTGACATCCGCGCAACTAGAGACGTGATCAATGCATTTGATGATCATGTTGCTGACGCATCCGCCAATGGCCGGTTCATTGACTACCAGAAGAATGCGGCCAACACGGACTTGGCGAATAAGATTCGCGAAGCAAGTGACGCTTATCGCAATCACATGAACACGTTTGAGGTCAGCAATGGCCAAAACAACAATATTGTGAGCGCCGTAAAGAAGTTGAAGGACGGCATCACGACGGATCCCACGGGGAAACTGATTGCATCTGGCGATGCAGACGCGCACGTCGCGGCTCAGTCGGCTCTTGAAAAGGATTTATTCAACCCCGCCAAAGGTGGTCTGACGCACAGTAAGTTAGTAGAAGCCTTGGGAGGGCAGGGAAGCGCGGGTGAAGAAGCCGTCAACGGCACCGTTCGTAACGCTCTAATGAATTCAGAAAACGGCGTATTCCGCCCCCTCAAAAATTCAGACGAACTCTTATCGAACCCTAACTCTGTCGTTTCTCGCGCATTTAGAAACAATCCAGAAGCCTTAAAGGAGGCTCGCCGCATTCACGTTGCTCACAAGATCAACTCAAGCAAGCCTAAACCGGGGACGCAAGCGCAGTCTTTGCTTCGCGGCACCATCGGTCCTATTGCCGCTCGATCTGTTGCTACGGCGCTTGGCGCTCACTTCTACAATCTTCCGGGCGCTCTTATTGGCGCATCCTTAGAGCATGGAGCGGAAAAGTTGTTGGCAAAAAGTGCGGCAAGACATGCCTTAGAAGGCGCTCCAAAATCAAAAGGTCTTATCCGAAAAGCAACCGACATTGCGAGCCGATATACGCGCCCCACTCGGGTCAATCTTTCTCGCGCCGCTGAGTTTGAAAAAGAGCGAGAGCAAGACATGAAAAAAGCAGCAGCGACGGGCGGCCGAATCGGCCGCGCAAGCGGCGGTCGCCTCAGCGACATAGAGCCTTTGGTACAGCGCCTTATGAAGCGCCATAAAATGGCCAAAAAGATGACCGACAAGACCACAGAGCCGCTACTCAATGCGCCCGATGAGCACATCGTGCAGGCGTTAAAAGTCGCGCAGGACGCAATTTAGGAGCCGAAATGCCAACCCCGCCTAGCAGTTTCACGACAAACAAGACGTTTGAGCAGCCCGCCAACGGCGCCTACAGCAACACTTGGGACACGCCCGTCAACGCGGACTGGGCGGCTATCGACGCCTGCTTTGGCGGCACGACGACGATCAATCCAACTTCTACGGGCGCGTCGGTCGTTGTCCTAACGCTGACGCAATACCGGCCACCTAACATCGTCATCTCGGCAGGCACCCTGACTGCCGGGTACACGAATGTGACGTATCAGATCCCGTCCGGCGTCGGCGGCTTCTGGTCGATCTCAAACGCCTGCCCGACCGGAACGCCTTCGACAACGTCGTACACCGTGACGATCACGTCGGGCGGTGGCGGCACGAGTGTTGTCATTCAACCCTCGACGCGAGTCATGCTCTTCTGCGACGGCACCAACGTCTTCACGGCGGTCTCTGGCGCGCAGACTGCGGCCGGGTCGACCAACCAAGTGCAGTACAACTCCGGCGGGTCACTCGCGGCGGGCGCCAATCTCACTTTTGATGGCAACATCCTGAAGGTTGGCGACTCGACGACGACCGCAACCTTTACGGGGTCGACAGACGCCACAGGAACCGTTCTGACGGTCTCTGGCGTCACAGGGAGCATCGTCGCGGGCCAGACTGTCTATGCCCCCGGCATCCCGTCAGGCGCCGTCATCAGCGGCTCTGGACCGACCTACACGCTGTCATCGTCCTACCCAAACCTTCCGGCGCAGCCCATGTTCAGCGCGACGACGGGCGAAACGGTTAACGGGTTCCAGAATTCGCTTTACGCCACCATCGGCCAGATGGTGCTGACGCGAGCCGCCGCCCTGTCTGGCCTGATCTCGATCACGGGAACAGGCACGACGGGCACGATGGACAACATCAACATCGGTCAAACGACGACCGCGTTGGCTCAGTTCAAGCAGGCGGCAACTCCGTCGGTCAACATTGGCAACAGCGGAACCGCTTTTACCATTGACTGCTCGGCATCGAACGTCCAGACCTTGGTGATGACGGGCAACGTGCCCAACACCGGGTGGACGATCAATAACAAGGTCGATGGCCAGACCATCAACTTGTTTATCACGCAGGGATCGTCTTACACGCTCGCATGGCCCACGGCATTCAAGTGGCCCGGCGGCACGGTGCCCGCCATCTCGACCACGAGCAGCGCGGTAGATCTTCTGGTGATGACCTACCGCAGCAGCACGGGCTACTGGTATTGCACGCTCTCAAAGGCCTTCGCATGACTTTCGCGACGCGCACTCTAGGCTATTTGGGCGGCATCAACGTGTCGGTGATTGTCGGCACCATGACCACCACAACGGGACGCAGCACGTTGACATGGTGGGGATGGAGCACCATCTCTGGCAGCGGGAGCATCTACTACCCAGACTCCCCCGTGGCTGGTAGCGTCATTCCGTCACCACTTTACATCAACGGCGTGCAGATTCTTGGAATTGCGTCGGTCAGCACGCCTGCAAGCACCACCAGCGCTTCGGGCTACTACGTTTACGTCGCGGGGAACAACACCACGCTGATCAGCACGCTGACGGTGGCGGGCGTGACCATGACATCGCCGACGGCAACATTCGACAACGCGGTGTTAGCGAATGTGGCCAACACGCGCTATCTGTTCTCTCGATCCGATACGACGACGCTGTTTGGCACGACTGTCGGCGCGTCTGTGCCGGTACTTCTGACTTAAGGCGTGTAGGGCTTGATCTTGCCGATGTGGCTTGTGTTGATCGCAAGCGGGCCGACGTTGCGAGTGCTTGGCCCGTCCTTGTAGATCTCGTCGACAATGACGAAGACGTTGTCGTTGCAATTCTGAACGAATTCTTCAAACGAATTGACGTTGGCGTCGCCAACAATTTGGTGAACGAGGCTCTGTGCCCGCGAGGGCATGTTCAAGGTAATCTGGAATCGCATCGGTCTCTCCGCAAAAGGCGGTGAGGGCTGTCCCCCACCGCCTGCAGAGGTTAACCGAAGTCGTCGGCCGTTCCCATATCCACGCGGGTGGAACCCGTGCTAGGAGGCGCTGCAGCGGCCACAGACGCAACAGGAGCGGCAGTAACTGCCTTTGGGACGTACACGAGGTCCGCCGGACGAGGCTTCCACGCGATGATCTCAAAGACCGGAATGTAGTTGGTGGACTTCTTCGCGCCTTCGCCCGTCGTGACAGGCGTCGTGCTCTTCAGTTTCACCACAGGCAACATACCCGGATTGGCCTTCACGCCCGCGAGGTACGCATTGTGAAGTTCGTCGATGCCGCGCAGGCAAGCCTTCGCGGTGGAAGCGAACTCACGAATCGTGCCGCCCAGAGCGTTCGACAACTTCAACAAGACCCGGAATCCCGGCTTGTGGTTGGCCGAAGGCGGAGCCGGAATGCGGTCACCAAACTTCGCCACAGCAAACGACGGCGCGCCGCCCGTGCTGAAGTCGATGCTGCCCGTCTCGATGTTCTCGACATCGAAGATGGCCGCGAATTCGTTGGTGATGTCCTTCGTGACGTATGCGCCGTCGACGTAATCGCGCAGGCTGAAGCGGCCTGCACGCGCATCGAACTTCACGATGGGGATGATCGAATCGTTGCCACCTTCGGTGGCGAAATTAAAACCAAGTGCCATTGTCATTCTCCAAAATGCAGCAGTCTGGCCTGCTACTTGCCTTCGGGCACGTCGCCCAATTCGTCAAACGCCCCACACCTCAAACGCCGCTTGGCGCGCCAGTGGGTCGTTCCAGTAAAACGAGTCAACGTCAGGAGTCACCAAGGAGGCAATCTCCATCGGGTCATCCGACAACGATACCAGTTTCTGGACCGTCATCGCGATTTTCACGAGCGCATTGAAGTGCGCGTCAGCATTCTCAAGCCGGTACGTCGCCGACTTCTTCGGCGTGACGTAAGCAATCATCGGGTCGATACCCTTGTCGCCCGCAGTGACGCCTTTCGAGTAGAGCGCCAACTGACGTGCGTGAGGCACGCTGATCTTCGACGGCAATGCGTGCGTCGTCTTCAGGTCAACAAGCGCGCCCGACTCAAACAGCATGTCGTAGTAGCCGAAGAGCGGCACCTCAAGGCCGGGAACTTCGATGCGGACCTCGCCCTGTGTCGAGATCAAGCCGCCCATCGGCAATAGTGCCTTCAAGCCTTCCTCAATCATCAGGATGATCGCACCGGCCTCTTTCTCGACACGCGGATCCGACGACAGCGCCGTCAGCGTCTGAAATTTAGAAATCGCCACCTCGCAGCAATCGCGAAGAGAAGCCTTGCGATTCTTGAGGCCAAAAACAATGCCATCCTCGACGCACGTCCCGCGATGAGCCGCCGCGCCAACAGGCTGCGTGCGTCCCAAGATCTTCTGCATCACGAACATCGCGGGCTGCGCCGCAAAGCCGTTCAGCGTACTCGGCGACAGGTGCTTGATACCGAATGCGGCAAATGACATCAGGCATTGCCTTCGGTGCTGTCGGGCGGCGTGACGGAATTCAACACGTTGATCAGGTCCTGCGCGAGGTAGACCGCCTGATGCGTGTTGTAGTTTCCGTTCTGGACCATGGCCGCAAAAATGTTGATCGCAAAATGCTCGCGGATGGTCAGAGATTGCGCCATCGAAAAACCATCAATCGCCCTGAGACTCATGCTTCTACTCCGTGCTTTGCGCCGTAAAAGGCGATCAACGTCGCGTCAGCGCGGCCGTCGTCTTTCTTGCGCTTGAACAACTCTGAATACTTCGGGAACAGAGCCATGGCGCGCTCGCGTGAGCCGTCCTTGCCATCGCGCAAATTCAGCGCCTTCTGCCATGTGCGCGGCGGCACGATGGTGACGGGAATCTCGTACGCGCCTAGCACGCCTTCGACGACGCCGACTGAACGACCCAACGAGAACATGCTAGTGACGCCCTGTCCCGGCATTGCCCCGACGCGCTCAAGGTAAGCCGCCGCAGCGGCTTTGCCCGCGATGAGGTCAGCGACCAGAGCAGCAACAACCTCACGCTTCGTTTTTCCATTCCGCGTCACCTCGACGACAGGCATGTCGTGGACCTCAAGCGTCCCCTCAACGCTGTCGTAAAGCGCAATCGCGCCGTTTAAGCCGGGATCGATGCCGATGATCATCCTTTTGCCTTCTTCAATTCCATCTGCAACTTCGCAATTTCTGCGGCGTGATGGTTGTTGTTCTTGCGCCAAGCCTCAAGCCCGTCTAGGTACGACTTCCGCAACTCGATGATGACCTTTGCGGCATCTCTGGACGTTTCGTCGTTCCGCTCAAGCAGGCGGTCCACGATGTCGGGTCTGAGACTCATGCTTGCACCTTCAGAAAGCGCCTGAGAGCCGCTACAACGACCTGTGAGGTCGACGGAGCCATAGCCCCACGGGTAGTCGCTTTCAGGGCCTTGTGGACCTCCGCAGGAAGCCTGACGCTGATTCGGCGGTCTGACGTGTCTGATTTGGATGACATGAGGCGCAGGATGGACTTCTCGAAAAAAAAGTTCAATGCCCCTGTTGCATCTTAGGACGAAACGTCCTATTCTTCGTCCTGCCCGATTTATCTACCTATCTGGAGAGCCTCATGAAACTTGGAACCGAAACCGGCAGCGTCATCAACCACCTGTACTCGCGCATGGTCGTTGGCGAGCCGACCCCTGCCGTCGGCATGGGCGTCACCCTGCTGATGTGGACCGACCGCGCTGCGGGCACCATCGTCGAGATCCGTGGCAACGTGCTCGTCGTCACCGAAGATGAAGTCAAGCGCGTCGACAACAACGGCATGAGCGAATCGCAGCAATACCAGTTCACGACCAACCTGCGTGGCCGCAAGTCCTACTTCAAGAAGGACCGTAAGGGCATGTGGGTCGAGCACTGCTACAACGACAAGGGCCGCTTGGTGATTGCGCGTGGCTGCGGCCTGCGTGTCGGCGAGCGCGCCCACTACCACGACTTTTCGTTCTAAGGGGAATGCTATGAACATCGCACATGGCAAGAGCATCTCTTTCAACGAGAAGGGTGAAGTGGAGATCCGCCTGTACACGGCGGGTCAGCAGGTCGAGTACGTCGATGGCGATTGCAAGGTCCGCGCTCGTCGCGGTTGGGTGACCATCACCATCGACGCTGACCAGTTGGCGCGTGACTCGTCGAACACTTTCTTCTTCTCCAAGTCTGCCACGTCGCGTCGCGTGCGTGGCGCGATCAAGATCAAGGCCGATAAGCCGACCATTCAGGAGTTTTGATCATGGACTTCAAAAAGGACCCAATCATTCAGGTGTACTCATACGAGTGGCTGCGCGACACCGGCCACAACCGCGAGGGCACTCAGGTCATCGTCGCCGACTTTTACGTCGCCTTCGAGACCCACTCGGGCCGTCGCTTCCGCCACAACCACGGCTTCATCGGCCGTGTCGAGCACGACGACCTCGACTTCTTCCCGTGGCCGGTCCACGGCGATAAGGCGGCCGCCGAGCGCCTTGCCTCGCGCATCGAGAGGCATCTTGCGCTGGGCGGCACCGTCAACCTCGATTTGTGGTGCGAGCAGGATCCGGCGTACGGCTCAAGCGCGTACGAGGATCTGGATCGCACTGGCTTCTTCCGCCAGCGCGAAATCGCAGAAGACCGTCAGGCAATGTGGAGATGATCATGCAAGCAATCAGAACAAAGTACATCGGCCCGACCGACACCAAGGGGTCGCGCATTCAGGCCAAGTGTGAGGTCAAGACGATCTACCTGCCGTACGACTGGGCTCTCGACAGCGACGACAACCACCGCAAAGCGTGCAACGCTCTGCGTGTGGTCATGGGATGGTTGCCGTCAGCAGGCCGCATCTACGACGCGCCCATGGTCGGCGGCTGGTTCGACGGCTGCATTTACTGGGTTTGGAAAAACGAATTTCTCGATACGGAGGCACTGTCATGAAAGAGATGATCGGTAAGCAGACGAAGAAGCGTTACGTCTTCCAGTCGGAGGCGGACCTGATGGACCACCTGATGGCCGACGACAGCGTCGGCTTCTGCATCCGCTGCGGTCACGAGCACCACGGCATCAAGCCCGACGTCGACAACGCCAAGTGCAAGGAGTGCGGCAACAACGGCGTTTTCGGCGTCGAAGAGTTGCTCGTGCGCGGTCTGCATCACTTGGACCCGCTCACATGACGCCCGCACAGCAGTCTCAATTCATCCGGTCGGCCCTGACCAAGATGGGCGTCACGCAAGCCGCCATGGCGCGTTCTCTGGGCGTCTCAGAGCGCACCGTAAGGCGGTGGGTCAGCGGCAAGCAGGCGGTGCCCGCGCCCGTCATGGTCGCCATCAAAACTATTTTCAAGGAAGTGTTGCAGTAGGACAAAATGTCCTGTAGCATCCGGGTTGTCGATTACCTACCTATCTTATTTCGGAGCCTCAAAATGGACACAGCAAGCATCGTCTACCTGCACGACATCAGCGAGCAGGAAATCTTTGAAGTCACCAACCCGGTTGACGAACTGGGCCGCATCCGCGCTGAGATTGCGGCGCTCAAGGAATCTGAGGAGCGCCTGATCGCCCAGATCAAGGAAGCGGGCGTCGGCGCTTACGACGGTGTGGCGTACCGCGCCACGGTGTCGGAAGTCGCGCCCCGCGAGTCCTACGACACCAAGGCGATGGAAGCCAAGTTGCGCGACATGGGCGTGGACAACCGTTGGTTCATCCACAACACCAAGACCACCGCCGGGTACGTCACCGTGCGCGTCTCGGCCCGCAAGTCGAAGTGAGGTGCAGCATGGCCAAGATCAAATGGATCAAGTTCCCCAACGCGCCTCGCGGCGCTTGGGTGAGCGAGTGCGGCAAGTTCGCAATCGACCCCGTCTACGTTTGGCTGTACAGCAAGCAGATCGACGGGAGCCGGTTGTTCGTCAAGGGCCGACGCGACCTGTATGGCGAATACAAGTCGGTCACGGAAGCCAAGCGTGCAGCGGAGGGCATCAAGTGAAATCCACGAACCACATGGGCGTTGATCAGTTCAACCAAGTCGTCACCAAGCCTCGCAAGGAATGGGTGCTGATCAAGAAGCGCATCGAAATCGAAGGGGGCCGTTCGCGCACGATGCGCGAGCGTGACGGCAGCGTGACGCTGATCGTCAACAGCCTTGACCGGGTGGGTGACCGCCCGGCAGTCGTCGTCGAAATTTTCAACTGGTGACCAACATGTGTTGACAGGGCGAAAGGCCCTGTCGCACAATTCGCTTGTCGACACTACCTACCTATTTGGAATTTGGAGATACACATGGCATATCGCATCACTCGCAACGAAGAAATCAAGATCGAAGATTACGTCATGAAGATTCGCGTGCATCACGACACGGTTTTTTCGGCCATTCAGGCGCTGAACGCCAAGATGGAGGAGGAGGCCCTCAAGGTCCGCGCCGCCATCGACGCCCTTGACGCCGTCAAGACTGAAGCCGCCGGGTTCCTTGAGGACATCCACCGGGAACACGAGGAGACCTTCGACTTGGCCGACGAGAAGTGGCAGGAATCCAATCGCGGTCAGGCCGTTCGCGACTGGCTCGACGAACTGGCCAGTCAGGTGCAGAACTTGGAGTCGGTTACCGACTGGGAAGCCCCAGAAGAGTCGGACCCCAACGACCTCGAAAACCCCGCCGGTCTCCTGTCCGACCTGTACCTCTCGCCGGAAGCCCTCTAACCCTAACCAAAAACCGGGGGAGCCGTCTCTCGTAGGCGTCTCCCCCTAAAATTAGTTGTTGACAGGGTGTTTCACCCTACCCCATAATCCAACCCGTCGATTGTTTTACCTACCTACCTATTTCGGAGATCTTTCAACATGAACGCAGTCGCCACCGCAGTCGCCACCGCAGTCGCCACCGCCACCCGCTCGTGGTCCCCGTACCAGTCGTCCATCTTCGACTTCGTCGAGAACGGCACCGGCAACGCTGTCGTCGAGGCCGTCGCGGGCAGCGGCAAGACCACAACCCTCGTCGAGGCCTTCAACCGCATCAAGGGCAACGCCGTGTTCTTGGCCTTCGGTAAGGCCATCGCGACGGAGTTGGTCAGTCGCGGCGTCAACGCCAAGACCTTCCACTCGCTGTGCTTCAGCCCGGTGCTCCGCTTCTGCGGCATCAACAACATCGACAAGGACAAGTTGCGCCGCATCATCGCCGACAACCTGACCGACGCCGACGTCCGCACCTACGGCGCGTTCATCAACGAACTCGTCAAGTTGGCCCGCGAAGCCGGTGTCGGCTGCCTCGTCGAGGACAGCGAGCAGGTCTGGCTTGATATCGCCGAGCACCATGACCTTGAAGTCGAGGGCGACATGGCTCGCGCCATCCACCTCGCCCGCCGCCTGCTGCAGGCGTCGAACGAGTCGCCCGAGTGCGACTTCACCGACCTCCTGTACCGCTCGGTTCTGGAGGGCATCAGCCTGCCGAAGTTCGACTTCGTGTTCGTCGACGAGGCGCAGGACACCAACGCCATTCAGCGTGCGATCCTCCGCAAAATCTCGCACGCAGGCACCCGAATCGTCGCCGTCGGCGACCCGCGCCAAGCGATCTACGGCTTCCGTGGCGCCGACAGCCGCAGCCTCGACCTGATCACCGAGGAGTTCAACGCCATCCGCCTGCCGCTGACCGTGTCGTACCGCTGCCCGAAGTCGGTCGTCGCCTTCGCCCGCCAGTGGGTGTCGCACATCGAGTCCGCCCCGGCGGCCGCCGAAGGCGTTGTGGGCAACCTCGGCACCGAATGGAACGGTGCCATGTTCGACCCAACCGACCTGATCATCTGCCGCACGACCAAGCCCCTCGTGGCTCTGGCGTACCGCATGCTCCGCAGCGGTCAGGGCTGCAAGATCCTCGGCAAGTCGATCGGCGAGGGCCTGCAGCGCCTGATCACCCGCATGAACGCCAAGGGCATCGACGCGCTCGTCGAGAAACTGCGTAAGTGGGAAGAGCGCGAGGTCGAGAAGGCCAAGGCTCGCGGCAACGAGGCCAAGATCGCCGCCATCCAAGATCAGGCTGAGTCGATCCTCTGCCTCATCGAGAGCCTGCCTGAGACCGACCGTACGGTCCCGGCGCTGCTCCGCCTGCTCGACACCATCTTCGATCAGGAGCGCGGCGTGACGACCCTCGCGACGATCCACAAGGCGAAAGGCTTGGAAGCCGACCGCGTGTATTGGCTCAACAGCAGCCAGTGCCCGTCCAAGTGGGCGCGCAAGGACTGGCAGAAGGAGCAGGAGGCCAACCTGTGCTACGTCGCCGCAACCCGCGCCAAGGCGGAGTTGTACCTCATCGAGGAGGAGCGCTGATCGACCCAGTTGACGGGGAGGGTGTTTTATCCCATACTCTCCCCGTCAGACATTTCAGACAACCGATGGAGACCCTCATGACCTCTTTTGCATCAATCGAAAATTCTTACGAGGCGCGCGCGCTCAACGCCCACCTTTCGGGCCCGGACACGACGTACGCGCAGTACCTTGAGGAAAACGACTTGCCTCCTTTCGAGTACACGCTCCTCGACGAGGAACGCAACGACTTCCGCTGCCGCGCCAAGGACGGCTCGGTCCACGAGGACCACGACTGGAAGGCTGACGGCCGCTGCAGCCGCTGCGTGTGGATGCTCCACAGTTTCTGGGTCGCCCAAGGCGGGATGACTGAAAAAGAGTTTGAGCAGGAATTCTGACATGGCAATGGAACACGAATATCAATTGGCGAATCGCGTGGAACTCTTGGAGGACCACGCTTTCACGATGGCGAATCAGATCGAGGTCCTGCGCCGGGCTCTGCGCGAATGTGCGGAGCACATCGAGACCGCGCCGGGCCTTAACACTCGTGGCGTGATGGTGGCCTACGCCGCACGCCGCATTCTTTCAGGAGAATACGGACTGTGACTTTGCACCCACCACACAAGCGCCCG
>Ga0316218_1001215_pt1 | contig 29236 bp, 24 predicted proteins | sample TBH18003metaG_FD_203634 | JGI IMG/M metagenome (GOLD analysis project Ga0316218, IMG submission 203634) | Freshwater microbial communities from Trout Bog Lake, Wisconsin, USA - TBH18003 | ecosystem: Environmental > Aquatic > Freshwater > Lake > Hypolimnion/Profundal zone | place: USA: Wisconsin...
CCTCGAGGAGGGCGTTGGTGACTGCGATCAAGCCATCGCGGTGCAGTTCGAGGAGGTCACGGGCACGTTGCTCTTGTGCACGGAGGATGACCGCTACCTCGTCGTCGATGACGCTGCCGAGTTCATCGCCGTAGTCCTTGGTCGACATGAGGCCGTCACCGAGGAACACCTGCTGGTCGCCACCCCAGGCCATTGGACCAACCTTGGCTGACATGCCCCACTCGCGCACCATTCGTCGAGCGAGTTCGGTATTGCGCTGGAGGTCATCTGCTGCTCCGGTCGACAGATCGCCGAAGATCAAGAGCTCAGCCACGCGACCGCCCATCCGCACGCAGATGGAGTCTTCAATGCGCTGGCGAGGGTAGAGGTGACGCTCTTCCATGGGGAGCTGCATTGTGACGCCGAGCGCCATGCCCGACGGAATGATCGAGACCTTGTGCACCGGGTCGGCCTCGTGGAGGACGTAGGCGAGGAGGGCATGACCGGCCTCGTGGTAGGCCACCCGCTCGCGTTCTTCGGGTGACAGGACCGTGGACTCCCGCTTCGCCCCCATGAGGACGCGGTCTCGAGCGGATTCGAAGTCGGTCATCGCAACGACGGTGGACCCACGTCGGACTGCATGCAGCGCAGCTTCGTTGACGAGGTTGGCGAGGTCTGCGCCTGACATACCCGGGGTGCCCTTGGCAACCGTTGCCAAGTCGACGTCGGCGCCCATCTTCTTGTCAGCGGCGTGCACGGTCAGGATCGGCAACCGCTCGTCGAGGTCGGGGAGCGGAACAACGACCTGACGGTCGAACCGGCCAGGGCGCATGAGCGCGGGATCCAAGATGTCGGGGCGGTTGGTCGCGGCTATCAACACCACGCCCTCAGTCGGTGAGAAGCCGTCCATCTCCGACAGCATTTGGTTGAGGGTTTGCTCACGCTCATCGTGACCGCCACCGAGCCCAGCGCCACGCTTGCGGCCAATGGAATCGATCTCGTCGATGAAGATGATCGCCGGAGCGTGTTTGCGGGCCGTTTGGAAGAGGTCACGCACACGGCTGGCACCGACACCGACGAACATCTCCATGAAGTCTGATCCAGACACCGAGAGGAACGGCACCCCGGCCTCGCCAGCCACCGCACGGGCCAGCAAGGTCTTCCCCGTCCCAGGGGGTCCGACGAGGAGCACGCCCTTCGGGATCCGGGCGCCGATTGCGGTGAAGCGCTGCGGCTCCTTCAAGAAGTCGACCACTTCGGAGATCTCGGTCTTCACGCCGTTGTAGCCAGCGACGTCAGCGAAGGTCTTCTTCGGCTTGTCCATGTCGAACATCTGCGCCTTGGACTTGCCGATCGACATCATCCCGCTCATCTGACTGCGCATGAGACGGGACATGAAGAACGCGATCGCTCCGAAGAACAACACCGTGACGATGAGCGAACCGTAGGTAGCGAAGAACGAATTCGACGAGACGAACTTGACGGTGACCTTCTCGTTGGTCAAGGCGAGGGCATCGGTGGAACTCGGTGGATTGGGGCCCTCAACGGTGTAGGCGGTGCCGCTCGTGGTGGTTCCGGTGATCTGTCCCGACATCTTGTCGATGTTGGCGGTGGCGATGAGTCCCCCCTTCGCGTCGGCGACGAACTTCGAGTAGGACAGCTGCGAGCCGGACTTGCCCGATGACGTGGTGCCGAACAGGACGGAGACGATGATGATGCCGATGATGACCGGAACGATGAAGCGCGTCGGCGACGACGGCTTCTCATTTCCAGATCGGGGCTTCGTGCCCTCCTTCGAGCGCTTTGGGTCACGTGGTGCCATAGGCCAAGCGTAGTTGCGAGGTGTTCGGTCCGAGACTGCGCCCAATGACCGAAGGAGCACGGAGTCTGGGCGGTAGCCTCAAGCGATGCGCCCCCAACGGTCGATGCAACACCCTCCCGAAGGAGCCACGACGACCGCCATGCCCCGATTTCCTCATCGCATCGCGCTCTGGTGTGTAGGTGGGGCAGTCGGGATCTTCCTCGCTGCCAATGTGACGGCAATCCTCGGTGCCTACGTCGCTGGGATCGTGACGGGACACATCGGTGCCGTCGCAGCAGGCCTCGCGAGTTCGGCGCCTCCAGGCTGGTTGACGGTCGGCTCCTCCATTGGCATGTGGGCGGGATTCATCGGTGGGCCCATTGCCCTGCTCCTGGCCCTCGGTGATCAATCGCCGCTTCGGAGCCTCGGGCTGCGGTGGAGGTGGTTCGACCTCGTCGGGCTCCCCATCGGCGCCGCTGCCCAATTCGTCGTCGGCGCCATCACCGTGGCGATGTTCGGCCACCGGAACTACTCCGCTCCACTGCACCGGTGGTTCGACGGCAGTAGCTCGACCACGGTGCGGGTGCTGGCGCTCTGCCTCGTCATCGTCGTTCCGGTCGCCGAAGAGATCTTGTTCCGAGGTCTCCTCGGCCAAGGGCTATTGAGCTTGGCAGAGCCACGTCCGAGTCGGCACGTGAGCGTCCTCGCAGTGGGTGCCATTGTCGCTGACGGCGTGCTCTTCGCCGCAGCGCACGGCGAGCCACTGCAGTTCATTGGTCTCGCCCTCTTCGGCGCGCTCCAGATGCTCCTCGTCCGTCAAAGTGGCCGGTTGTCGATGGCCATTGCGTCCCATGCTGGGTTCAACGCCGTCGCCCTGAGTTCGGTCATCTGGCGAGGTCACCTATGAGCAGCCGACGGAAGCGTCGTCCCGCCAACTGGTTCACGGTGCTCGAAACATCGGCTGCGCAGTGGTCGGTGGCGGTGAGCACGATCATCGTCATGGTGGTCATCGGCATCGTGCTGTGGCAACTCGGAGGTTCCGCTGCGCTCTTGTCCAACACCACGACGACGGGAGGTGACACCGCAGCGCACTACCTGATGCCCCAAGTTCTGTCGCACTTCCTCCAGTCGGGACACCTCACCGGGTGGTACTCGGGTTGGTACGACGGTCTTCCCTTGTACTCCTTCTACTTCGTCCTCCCCGATCTCTTCGTGGCGGTGGCGAGTCACGTGATCCCCTACAACGTGGCGTTCAAGTTGGCGACGGCCATGGGGTCGATCCTCTTACCGCTGGCCTGCTACGGGTTGGCCAAGGGATTTAAGTTGCGGCGACCGTTCCCGGAGCTCTTCGCCGCTGCGTCGCTCCTCGTGCTCTTCGAGCAGAGCTACACGATTGACGGTGGGAACCTGTACTCGACGATGGCGGGGGAGTACTCCTACTCCCTCTCGCTCGCGTTGGTGGTCGGGTTCCTCGGTCTCGCTGCGTCGGGGCTTCGTTCGGGGCGCCGATACGTCGCTGCTTCGATCCTCCTCGCCGCAGCGCTGGCCGCGCACGCGCTCCCCATCTTCACCGCCATGCTCGGACTCGGCCTCTTGGTGCTCTTCGACCTCGTCAACCCTGGTCACCTCGACGACGATGGTCTCGGCCTCCTCCGTCGACGGGGAATGAAGCCGCGCAGTCGGCGGACGCGCGCCTCGGTCGTGCGGTGGGCCGCCTCGGTCTGCGCGCTCGGGTTCTCAGCGATGGCGTGGTGGCTCCTACCCTTCGTGGCGAATCAGCGCTACGCGAATCCCATGGGGTACGTCAACGCCGCAGATCCCGGTTCCCTCCTGTGGCCAGGTGGCGATCGCTGGGCAGTGTGGCTCGTCGGTGTCGGTGTCGTCGTGGCGTTCTCGCTCCGGAGCAGGGTGGGCATCTTCTTGGTCGTCATGACGATCGAGTCCGGTGCAGCCGTCGTGCTCGATCCGCAGGGATCGATCTACAACACGAGGTTGCTCCCTCCGTACTTCTTGTTCCTCTACCTGAGCGCCGCTTGGACCTTTGGTGTGCTCGGGGTCAACGTCGCAACGGGCATCCGGCAGTGGCGCATGGCGCGCTTCGCGGCGAGACCGCTGGAACGCCGTCGCCCCCGAGATCGTCGGGTCGCCCCGGGGGCGCTGTCGGTGGGACTCCTCGGCAGCACCCTCGCCGCAACGGTGGTGCTCGGAGCACTCCCGCAATCACAGAACTTCATCAACCAGCGCATCCTCGGCCCGATTAACTCGGTGTTCGGGACGCATCTGCTCGACGATGCTCCGATCGACAGCGTCGGTGGGTGGGCGGCCTACAACTACAGCGGTATGGAGGCGCGCGGCGAATCGTGGGTGGAGTTCCAAGGCATCATGGCGGCAGCTCGACACGTCGGTGCTACCGATGGGTGCGGTCGAATGTTCTGGGAGTACGAATCGAACCAGAGCCGATTCGGCTCCACCATGGCGCTCATGCTCCTGCCGAAGGCGACCAATGGCTGTATCGATTCCCAAGAGGGACTGCTCTTTGAGAGTTCGGCGACGACGCCGTACCACTTCCTCAACCAGTCAGAGCTCTCCGTGGCCGGATCCCGGGCGCAGGTGGGATTGCCGTACCGCAACACCGATGTGGCCGACGGCATCACCCACCTCGCTCTGCTCGGTGTGCGGTACTACCTCGTCTCAGACCCCAGTCTCGTGGCCGCTGCTCGCCACGACCATCGGCTCGTCGACGTAGCGCACACCGCCGCCTACCCCCAGAGTGATGGCACCTCGCTCACCTGGCACATCTTCGAAATCCGCACTACTACCCTCGTCGAGCCGCTCACCCATCTCCCGGTCGTCGTTCCCCAGATGAACGCCTCTGCGCCACAGTGGTTGCAGGCATCGGTGCCGTGGTACGTCGATCCCTCTCGGTGGGGCACCTTCCTCGCCGCGAATGGCCCCGCATCGTGGCCGAGAGGGACAGCCGCCACAGACCGTTCACCTGCAGTTCCGGCGACGAGCATTTCGAAGGTCGTCGTTTCGAGCAGCGGCATCAGCTTCTCTGCGACCCGCCTCGGGACCCCGGTCCTCGTGAAGGTGTCCTACTTCCCCAATTGGCACGTCGCCGGTGCGCTCGGCCCCTACCGCGTGACCCCGAACCTCATGGTGGTCGTCCCAACTGCGCATCGAGTGACCTTGACCTACGGGGCAACGACCGCCAACACCGTGGGCAGCCTGATCACGGTGGCGAGCCTGCTCACCATGGTGCTCGTCGGTATGGGGACGCGCCGTCGGGCAGCGTTGCGGCGACTCGTTCAGCGTCGCTGAGCGAGGACCGCCTCGACGAGACGCTGGACGGAGACCTCGATGGGGTCGACGTCGGTGGCGAGGGTGACCTCGGGGTGGAGGGGTGCCTCGTAGGGGGAGTCGATGCCGGTCATCGAGGTGACTTCTCCTCGACGGGCTCTGGCGTAGAGGCCCTTCGGGTCTCGTTCCTCACAGACGTCGAGTGGGGCGGCAATGTGCACCTCAATGAAGGACACCCCCGCCTCGCGGTGGCGGGCTCGGACGGCATCTCGGGCCACTCGCAGCGGTGAGACCAAGGACACGAGGACGACGCAGTCAACCGATGCCAAGAGGAGGGCGACTTCACCGGCACGCCGGACACTCTCGTTGCGATCAGCATCGGCGAATCCGAGGTCTCGATTGAGTCCCGACCGCAAGATGTCCCCGTCGAGGATGATGCTTCGCTCGCCAATGGCGCTGAGTTGCTCGGTGAGTGCCAGTGCCGTCGTGGTTTTCCCGGATCCGGGAAGACCAGTGAGCCAGATGGTGAGGCCGCTCGCTGTAGTCATCCCTCCACGATATGCGAGAACGGAATGGACGTCGGCGGAGCGGAGACGACGTAGGCGGTGGTGCCCCAGTTCGTGAAGTGCGCAGATCGTGACGCGTGCTGGGTCCCATTCCTCACCTCGAGGAGGCCGAATGAGGGGAGGGACGATGCCGTTGCCATGGTGAGTGATGCAATGCCGGACCACCCGTGCGCCACCGTGATGGACCCGGTCACCACCGTGGTCGAGGCCCCTCCGGGCCCCTGCACGGTTGAGGTCGACCGGTGGCTCGTGGCGATGAACGGCGTGAGGATCCCGGAGAGGGAGACCAAGGCCTTGAGCGAAGCGAAGGGGGCATCGCCAGCTACGAGGTCAACCGTTCCGCCGCCGAGGATCCGTTGCGCTCGAGCGCTCAGGTGCAGCACGTGGGCGAGCATCGCGATCGAGCCACTCACGTAGAGGTGGGCGTGGTGCTCGGTAATCGTGAGCGCGCCGAGCGCACTGTCGGTCCAGGTGACTTCTGCGGTGGATCGACCAACGAACCCCGAGACGGTTGAGGTGGCACCGAGGACCGTGGCGGTATCGGTGACGAGAACGGCCGAAGCGTGGTCCGCCGCGGCACGAGCGCTGACAATGGCCGATGGGTTCGGCGACCCGCACGCACTGAGGGTGATGGCTCCGGCAGCCATCGCTGCCGCCACGCGAGTTCGAGTGCGAAACACGCTGCGAGGTTACTCCGAACCGACCACTCGGCCCTCTGGACTTCAAGGTCCGACGAAGGAGCGAAGTAGCATGGGGGCACTGTGACTACTCCATCTGCGGTCTTCAAGGCGTACGACATTCGCGGGACCTATCCCGATCAGATCGATGCGGCGCTCGTGCGTGCGCTCGGCGCGGCTGTGGCCAAATTCTGCGCGAGTCCCGAACTGCTCGTCGCTCGAGACATGCGTGAATCCGGCGTGGAGTTGACGGCAGCGTTCGCAGAGGGTGCTGCCACGCAAGGGGTTGCCATCATCGACCTCGGCTTGGCATCCACTGACTTCCTCTACTTCGCCGCTGGGCACCTCAATCGACCAGGTGCGATGTTCACCGCTTCGCACAACCCGGCGCAGTACAACGGCGTGAAGTTGTGCTTTGCCGGCGCTCGTCCCATTGGTCAAGACACGGGACTGGCAGAGATTCAAGCCCTGACCGAGGCGTTCATGACCAACCCACCGGCACCTGCGACGCCAATCGTCACTGCGCGGAACCTGTTGGCCGAGTGGGTGCAGCACGTGCACTCCTTCATCGACGTCGAGCAACTCCGCCCGCTCAAGATTGTGGCCGACACCGCGAACGGCATGGGGGGATTCGTGGTGCCGCTCATCATGGCTGGGCTTCCCTTCGAGGTCGACATCTTGTACCCCGAGCTCGACGGCTCCTTCCCCAACCACCCAGCTGACCCCATCCAGCCCGAGAACTTGGTCGACCTCCAGCGAGCGGTCGTGGAGCGCGGCGCCGACATCGGCCTCGCCTTCGACGGTGACGCCGACCGGGTCTTCCTCGTCGACGAGCACGCTGAGGGTGTCTCCGGATCACTCACGACGGCGATGGTCGCCGACGCCATGGGCAAGCGCCACGCTGGCGCCACCATCCTCTACAACCTCATCTGCTCCAAGGTGGTCCCCGAAGTCATCGCTGCGAACGGTGGCACTGCAGTGCGGACCCGCGTGGGCCACTCCTTCATCAAGGCGGAGATGGAGCGCACGGGAGCGGTGTTCGGTGGGGAACACTCCGGGCACTACTACTACAGAGAGAACTTCAACGCCGATTCGGGAATCATCACCGCGATGGTGGTGCTCGGCCTCATGGGGTCGACCGGTAAGTCGCTGTCGGAGCTCGTGGCGCCGTACGCGAAGTACTCGGCATCGGGAGAGATCAACACCGAAGTGCCCAACCCCAAGCTGGCGGTGGAGCTCGTGGCTCGTCACTTGGAGGGCGCTGGCCCAATCCTCGATCACCTCGATGGCTTGACGGCGACCTACGACGACTGGTGGTTCAACCTCCGTCCGTCCAATACCGAACCACTGCTCCGCCTCAACGTGGAAGCCCCCTCGCATGCCGACGTGGCCACCCACGTCGCCGAGGTGCAAGCCCTCGTTCGATCCCTCCTCGAAATCGCCTAGAACGGAGTCCTCATGGCGCTCGATTCCCTGCTCGTTGAAGTCCTCGCTTGTCCGCTCGACAAGCAGCCGCTCCGCTACTACGCCGAGCTCAACCTGCTCTACAACCCACGTCTCCACAAGTCCTTCCGGATCGACGGTGACATTCCGGTCCTCATTCCCACCGAAGCCAGTGATGTGGATCCGGCAACTGTGGCGGACCTCGAGCAGCGCTTCAGCCGAGGCGAAGCAGTAGAGACCGGTTCCGGCCACGGCCACAAGTCCAAGTAGTACCCGTGCCTTCAGTCGACGCCGTTGATTCCCTCGGGTGTCGGGCCTACCTCAGTGCGACCGGGCAGCGACTGACGGATCAGCGCAGCACCGTCCGCCCGCTGCACCTCGAAGAGGTTCCACGGGCCATCTACCTCGTCGCAAGTGGTGCGCTCGGCCTCGCATTCGATGCCGTCCAAGCATGGTTGCGCCCCCGAACCGACGTACCGGCCATTCGAGTCACCACTCATGACGCTGTCAGGTTCGGACCTGGTGCCCTCGTCATCGCAGCGTCGTTCGCTGGTGACACGCCCGAGGTCCTCACCCACGTCGACCGAGCAATCGAGACTGGATCGAGTGTCGCTGCCCTCCAGGCGCGTGGTCCACTCGGAGACCTCGTGCGCGGCGCGGGTGGGGTCGTCGTCTCGCTCGATGGTGCAGCCCCAGGGCCGAGGTGGGCATTCCTCGAGACGGTGATCAGCACCCTCCTCCTCGTGAGTGAGGTCCTCGACGACGATGGTCGGGAAGTATTGGAGCGTGAACTCAACCTCGGCATCGCGGCGCACGAGGCTGTGCTCTCGAATGCAGCGCTCGAGGGTGAACTCGGCGAAATCGTTCGACAGATCGACCGGACCATGGTGCTCGCCATTGGCGCCGGTGCGATGGGCGGCGTCGTCGCCCGACGGTTGGCGTGCCAGATCGAGGAGAACGCGAAGACGCTCGCCTTCCCGCTTCGACTTCCCGACCTCGCCTACAGCACCATTGCTGGGTTCGGTCAAGGTGGTGACATCACCCGGCAGGTCTTCACGGTCCTCTCCTTCCACCGCCCGAGCGATGACCGAGTTGACGTGCGCCGCCGAGCGTTGCTCGATGACGTGCTCGACGAGCAAGTTGCCTCCCGACACGATGTTGTCCTGAGCGACGGTGGAGCACTCGTCGAGCTCCTCCACGGAGCGGCCATTGCCGATCTCGTGTCGCTCGGCCTCGCTGCGCACGTCGGGATCGATCCCGGACCCGTGCCGGCCATTGTGGAGATGAAGGCCGCAGCGAGCGACGTCTGACCTCCTCGTCAGAGGTCGACGCCGAGGGATGGTGCTGACCGGCGTGCGCCAACGCGCGTATCGCTGGGATCGTGTGACCTGGAGTTCGCGGACCGGATCGATGCACGGCTCAACCAAGGGTTGGCCCTCTTCACGCGTGCTGGATCGGCATGGAAGGACGAGGCGATCGGGAGCAGGATCCTCGAGGACGTGACGGGAGCGATGGCGTTCGACGCAGTGAGCTTGGTCGTTCGGCTGCCCCGCACCCCGTGAACGAAGAACGCCCCTGACCCGAGGGCCAGGGGCGTTCTGTCAAGTGCAGGGTTGCAGCGTTAGCTCAGGCGCTCAACGATCATCGCCATGCCCTGGCCACCACCGACGCACATCGACTCGAGGCCGTACTGCTTGCCGGAGTCCTCCAGGCCGTTGATGAGGGTGGTCATGATGCGAGCACCGGTCTGGCCGAAGGGGTGGCCGAGTGCGATGGCGCCACCGTTGACGTTCAGCTTGTCGAACGAGATCCCGAGGTGCTTGGCCGAGGGGATGACCTGAGCGGCGAAGGCTTCGTTGATCTCGACGAGGTCGATCTGGTCGATGGTCATGTTGGCCCGACCGAGTGCCTGGCGGATGGCCTCAATTGGCCCGAGGCCCATGATCTCGGGGTGGAGGCCCGAGACGCCGGAGGACACGATGCGAGCCAGCGGCGTGATGCCGAGCTGCTTGGCCTTGGTGTCGCTCATGACGACCACTGCGGCTGCGCCGTCGTTCAGCGGGCAGGCGTTCCCAGCAGTCACGGAGCCACCTTCACGGAAGGCGGGCTTCAGGCCAGCGAGACCTTCCAGGGTGGTCTGGGGGCGCGGGCAGTCGTCGGTGGAGATGACGGTTCCGTCAGCGAGGGTGACGGGGATGATCTCCCGCTCGAAGAAGCCGCGCTCGATGGCAGCAGCGGCACGCTGCTGCGAGTTGAACGCGAAGAGGTCCATCTCCTCGCGCGTCACGCCTTCGTACTCAACGACGTTCTCTGCCGTTTGGCCCATGGCGATGTAGATGTCGCCGAGGTGGCCCGGCGGGGTCCACGGCGTCGTGACGGCACCGGAGCGAGCAGCAGTGCGGGCCTCGGCCTCTGCGAAGAGGGGGTTGTGGGGGCCCGTGTCGGCGGCGCCGTTGAAGTAGCGCGAGACGGTCTCAACACCAGCGGCGACAAAGACGTCGCCTTCGCCGGCACGAATGGCGTGGGCGGCCATGCGGATCGACTGGAGCGAGGAGGAGCAGTAGCGGTTGACGGTCACGCCAGGAACGTTGTCGAGGCCGGCCAAGATCGCGGCGACGCGGGCCATGTTGTAGCCACCTTCACCACCGGGCTGCCCGCAGCCGAGGATGAGGTCCTCAACGGAGTTCGGGTCGAGCTGGGGGACCTTCTTCAGCACTTCGCGAACGGCGAGGGCGGTGAGGTCATCAGGACGGCAGTCCTTGAGCGAGCCCTTGACGGCTCGGCCAATCGGGGTGCGCCCCGTGGCGACGATGACGGCTTCAGGCATGGTTGCTCCTTGGTGAGTCGAGAGGCAGGGTGCCTCGCTCTGGTGATGTTACCGAAGCGTAGCCAAGGTGGCGGAGGTGGAACCCCTGAGCGCTGTGCCGATAAGGTGGCGGCGGCGAGCGGGGAAACGTCCGCTCAGAGCTGTGGGGGCACAGATGCAGATCGGGTACACCGAAGAGCAAGAGGCGCTGCGGAGTGAACTCCGCACCTACTACGAAGGACTGCTGACACCCGAGGTTGAAGCCAAGCTCGCCGACGGGCACGGCATTGGCGACACCGTGCGCTCGGTGGTCAAGCAGATGGCAACCGATGGCTGGCTCGGCATTGGATGGCCGAAGGAGTGGGGTGGCCAAGGACGCTCCGCTGTGGAGCAGTTCATTTTCTTCGATGAGTCGATGCGGTCGGGAGCTCCGGTTCCCATGCTCACCATCAACACGGTCGGCCCGACGATCATGCAGTTCGGTACCGATGAGCAGAAGCAGCGCTTCTTGCCCGGCATCTTGGCTGGAGACATCCACTTCTGCATCGGCTACAGCGAGCCCGAGTCCGGCACCGACCTCGCGTCGCTCAAGACCGCAGCCGTCCGAGACGGCGATGAGTACGTCATCAACGGCGGCAAGATCTACACCTCGCTCGCCAATGGTGCCGACTACTGCTGGCTTGCGGTCCGCACCGATCCGGAGGCCAAGAAGCACAAGGGCATCTCGATGATCATCGTGCCCATGGACACCCCCGGCATTCGCATCGTGCCGATGCGCCTCATGGGCACCCACGACATCAACTACGTCTTCTACGAAGACGTTCGGGTGCCGGCCACGAACCTGGTCGGCGGCGAGAACAACGGCTGGACGCTCATCACCAACCAGCTGAACCACGAGCGCGTCACGCTCTGCTCGCCCGGCATCATCGACCGCGTGCTCGGCGATGTCACGAGGTGGGCGAAGGAGACCGACCTCGGCGATGGTCGCAAGGTCATCGACCAAGAGTGGGTGCAGATCCACTTGGCCAAGGTCGCAGCAGAACTCGAGTACCTCCGACTCATCAACTGGAAGGTGGCCTGGCAGGCCACCCAAGGGCACCTCGATGTGGCCGATGCGTCGTCCATCAAGGTGTTCGGAACTGAGTTCTACCTCCGGGCCTTCAAGGCGCTCTCTGAGGTCATCGGCCAAGCCTCCTACCTCCAGCGCGGCAGCGACGCAGCGGTGCTGGCCGGACGCCTCGAGATGTACTACCGCTCCATGGTGATCCTCACCTTCGGTGGCGGGACCAATGAAATTCAACGAGACCTGATCGCGACCTTCGGCCTCGGCCTGCCGCGACTTGGACGCTAGGGGAGCGGGACCATGGACTTCGCATTGAATGAAGAGCAACTCGCGGTCACCGAACTCGCCACTCGACTGTTCAGCGACTTGGCGACGCATGAGACCATGCGGGAGATCGAGCTCAACGGGGACCCGCTCGGGCCGTTCCACGCTGCGCTGTGGACCGAAGTGGCCAACGCTGGCCTCTTGAGCCTCGAGGTGCCAGAAGCCGACGGGGGCGCCGGCCTCGACATCATCGCGACGGTGCAGGTGCTCCGCCAGGTGGGGGCAACCGCTGCCTACGTTCCCGTTGCCGAGCAGACCCAGTTGGCCATTGTGCCCCTCGTCACCTTCGGGACGGCAGAACAGAAGGCGGCCTACCTCGATGCACTCACCTCTGGGAGCCTGCTCGCCACCGCTGCCCTCGTCGAGGTGAACGGCGGACGGGTCGACGTCGGCGGATCAAGCCCCCGGGTGACGGCCACGCCGAGTGGCGATGGCTTCGTCCTCTCTGGGGTGAAGGCCTGTGTGCCTGGTGGCGTGCGGGCCGGACTCTTCCTCATTCCGGCATCGACCCCGACCGGCGTGATCGTCGCCCTCGTGCCTGCCGATGCCGATGGAGTCGTCGTGACCGCCCAAGCAGGAACCTACGTTCCTGAGGCGCAGGTCGCCTTGAACGACGTTCGCATCAGCGCGGACCAAGTCCTCGGTGGCACGGGCGCAGACGGAGTGGCCCAAATTGCCGCCATGACGAATCGCTACACGGTCGCGCTCTGCGCCATTGAAGCCGGCGCCACCGCGGCATCGCTCAAGTTGGCAGCGTCGTACACCACGACTCGTGAGCAGTTCGGAAAGGCCATCGCCACCTTCCAAGCCGTTGGTCAGCGGGTGGCTGATGCCTACGTCGACGCCGAGGCCATCTCGCTCACGACAACCCAAGCAGCGTGGTTGCTCGCTGCAGGTCGATCAGCGGAGCGAGAGATCGCCACGGCGAAGTGGTGGGCCTCTGAGGGTGCTGACCGGGTTGTCCACGCTTGCGTGCACGTCCACGGTGGCGTGGGTGTCGACCGTGACTACCCGTTGCACCGCTACTTCATGCTCACCCGCCAACTGCTCACCACGCTCGGTGGACCAACTGATCAACTGCGTCGGCTCGGGAGTGCACTCGCCCGCTGACGTCTGCCCAGCACGCGACCAACCGGTCGTTCGACGCTGGGGAGGGGGAGCGTCGAGCGACCGGTTAGTCAGGGGTACTGCGACAGGTGGCTAGCGCACGGGCACGACGGCACGGGTGCGCTCGTCGCGGTGCGTGTGGTGCAGCCCAACGAGCACTGGGGCAACGGCTGCAGGAACGGCGATCAGCGTGGCGATGAACATCGCTGCGTAGGTCATGGGAACCTCCTTCGGGTCTCTCGGGCCTCGTGCCCACCAACAGTGTGGGGCGCCAACGTAAGACGTTCTCTGGAGTTCGGTAAGGAAACGGTTGGAATGCAATCCGAGGGTTGCCCCTCGTGCCCGTTGAGTTAGTAGCCGAGCTCGAGGTCGACGACGCCCTCCAAGGGCTCGCCAGCCAAGTAGCGCTCCAAGTTCTCGCAGAACTGCTCGAGGGCGGAGGCCATGTACGGCGCCCCCATCCACGACGAGTGTGGGGTGAGGCGGACCTGGGGGTGGTGGTAGAGCCAGTGCTCTGCGTCGAGCAGTGGCTCGGGATCACAGACGTCGAGGCTGGCTCGAGCCGCGCCATCTCGGTCGAGCCAGCGCTTGAGCGCATCCTGATCGACGAGTGCACCTCTGGCGATGTTGACGAGGTGGAGACCAGGTGTGGCGAGGTTGAGCACCGAGTCGTTGATGAGGTGCGCCGTCGCATCGGTACTCGGTGCACAGAGCACGAGGTGGTCGACTGATGCAATGAGGTCGGGGAGCGACGTCTCGATGGTGACCCCGGGGAGTTCACTCGGGATCGGGCGTCGACGCATCGCTGCGACCTCCATGCCGAAGGCGAGCGCCAACTGTGCGATGCGCTGTCCGATTCCACCGAAGCCGACCAGTCCGAGTCGTTGGCCAGCGAGGTTCTTCGGTTGGATCGTTCGGCCATCCTCCAAGGGAACCTCTTGGATGTTCCAGACCCATGGGCCAGACGGAGGTTGCTGGAGCCAGAACTCGGGGAAGTGGCGGTTCTTCGCCAACATGACGGCGAGGACGTACTCAGCAATGGGTTGGGCGAGCGCCCCTCTGGCACAGGTGACGATCGGTGCGGTGAGCATTGCGGGATGTGCGCTGTCGATGCCGGTGTAGGGGAGGGCATTCCACGCCACGCCTGACGCAGCGGCAGCGATGGCTTCACTCGAGAGGTGACTGGCGAACAAGATGGCGTCGGAGGGAATCGGGCCGTCGTAGCCCCGAAGGTCGATGACGGTGACCTCGGGGAACTGCTCATGCAGACGCGCAATTGCGCCTGGAACCCCGGCGACGAGGACGGTGGTCACAGGACCAGTTCGGCCATGGTCCGCAGGTCAGCGACTGAGCCGTTGATGAGGAGGGTGGTCAGCATCGACTCCTTCCACATCTCGAGGTCGTCGCGAATCTTCTCCTTCGGACCAACGAGGGCGATGTCTTCGACCATCTTCGTGGGCACGGCAGCCGTTGCCTCGTCCTTGTAGCCAGCCAAGTAGAGCTCTTGGATCTTGGTGGCTTCGGCTTCCCAGCCCATGCGGCAGAACACGTCGAAGTGGAAGTTCATCTCCTTGGCCCCCATTCCACCGACGTAGAGCGCGATGGCAGGTCGGTAGAGGTCGGCGGCGACTTCAACGTCGTCGTGGATGATCGTGGGAGCGAAGGCGAGGACCTCGAAGTTCTCCTTCGTGGTGCGCGCTCCCGGACGAGCGAAGCCTTCGTCGAGTTGTGCTTGGAAACTGCCCATGGCTCGAGGGGCGAAGAAGATCGGGAACCATCCATCGGCGATCTCGGCGGCGAGGGCGATGTTCTTTGGACCCTCGGCACCCATGATGATCGGGATGTCGCTGCGGAGCGGATGGGTGATCGACTTGAGGGGCTTGCCGAGGCCCATGCCGCCGGGGTAGGGGAGCGGGTAGTGGGGGCCAGCGTTGGTCACGGGCTCCTCTCGACGCAGCACCTGGCGGACGATGTCGATGTACTCACGGGTGCGAGCGAGCGGGCGAGAGAAGTCCTGGCCGTACCAGCCTTCGACGACCTGGGGCCCTGAGACGCCGAGTCCGAGGACGAAGCGACCGCCCGAGAGGTGGTCCATGGTGATCGACGCCATGGCCATCGCCGTTGGGGTGCGGGCCGAGAGCTGACACAGCGACGTCCCGAGTCGCATGGTGGTCGTCTGAGACCCCCACCACGCGAGCGGTGTCAAGGCATCAGAACCCCACGACTCGGCCGTCCAGAGCGAGTCGAATCCCAGGCGTTCAGCTTCGAGGATGGTCTCCATGGCGTTGGCTGGCTGGGAGCGGCCCCAGTAGCCCATCTGCAGTCCGAGTTTCAGGTCGTTGCTCACTTGGCTACCTCCGCACAGGGTCGGACAATCTCATCAGCGAACTTGTGGACCTCGTCGAGGCGGCGTGCCATCAAGTGCTCGGGGGACTCACCGGGCTCCTCGTTGACCATCATCCACGGTGCGCAGATGAAGTCCGTCACGCCAGCTTCGGAGAACTTCGTGTAGAGCTCCACCGAGGGCATCTCGAAGAGCGACAAGAAGATGCGGAACCCTTCACGATCTGCGGTTCCGGCTGCTTCACGAGCTGCCTTCAGATCGGCGAGGTGGGCCCACGCTTCATCTTCTGGGTAGGCGCCGGCGGCAACCCATCCGTCGCAGAGCTCAGCCGTCCTTCGGAGGGCGACCGGGGAGTGCCCGCCACCGATGAAGGGGATGGGCTTCGTTGGAGCGGGGAGGATCTGGCACTCGGGCACGTCGTAGTAGGTGCCGTGGTACTCCACCCAGCCTGGATTCCAGAGAGCTCGACAGGCGGCGATCATCTCGTCGAGGCGCTTGCCCCGAGTGCTGAAGTCCTGGCCCGTCTGCTCGAACTCTTCCCGGCACCACCCGACACCGATGCCGAGGTTGAGGCGGTTGTTCGACAGTACGGCGGTCGTCCCCACGGACTTGACGACGGTCATGAGGTCCCGGAGCGGAGCGATGTAGACGCCGGTCGTGAACTCCAAGTGCTCCGTCGCTCCAGCCATGGCCGAAATGGCGCACATGGGGTCGGGCCAGTGGGTCTCCTTCTCCCACATCGGTGACCCGTCTTCTTCCTTGGAGTAGGTGTAGCGGCTCTCCAAGTTGCGGGGGTTGAACAGGTGGTCCGAGACGTACATGCCGCCGTAGCCCAATTGGTCCGACACCCGAGCCAACGTCAGGATCTGACTGGCGTCGAGGAATGACGTTGCTTGATGGAACCGCATGCTCCCCCTCCGTGGATGACCGCAGCGACGCACTGGTCACGCGATCACTAGTTCCGTCACCATACAGCGACCGGGTGGGGGGAGAACGGTACCTGTTACAGTTTTCACAAACGCCGGAAACCGTGGAGGAATACGCCATGCACCTCGAGGAGACCAGAGAGCAACTCGCCCTCCGAGCCGAGCTTCGGGCCTACTACAAGGACCTGCTCTCGCCCGATGTGAAGGAGGCCTTGGCCGGCGAAGGCGACGGCGGAGCAGTGTGGCGAGAGACCGTTCGCATCATGGGCAAGGACGGCTGGCTCGGCATTGGCTGGCCGAAGGCATACGGCGGCCAGGGTCGTCCGGCCACCGACCAGTTCATCTTCTTCGACGAGACCCGTCGTGCCGGTGCCCCGTTCCCCTTCGTGACGATCAACACCGTCGGGCCGACGATGATGAACTTCGCCTCTGAGGAGATGAAGGCCCGCTTCTTGCCACCAATCCTCGCCGGCGAGCTCAACTTCGCCATTGGCTACTCCGAGCCCGGGGCGGGAACCGACCTGGCGTCGCTGTCGACCAAGGCGACTCGCGACGGCGACCACTACGTCATCTCGGGACAGAAGTTGTGGACTTCGGGTGCGGACCAAGCGGACTACATCTGGTTGGCCTGTCGTACCGATGCCGATGCGCCGAAGCACAAGGGCATCTCCATCATCTGCGTGCCGACTTCGGCCAAGGGATTCGACTGCAGCGTGATCACCACGGTGGGTGGCCTGACCACCACCGCGACCTTCTACGACGACGTGATCGTGCCGGCGGAGAACCTGGTGGGAACTGAGAACGCCGGGTGGTCCATGATCACCACGCAGCTCAACCACGAGCGGGTCGGACTCGCTGCGTGGTCGGGACTTGGCCACCTCATGTTCTCTGACGTCATGGACTGGGCCAAGGTGACGCCCTCACCCGATGGCGGCATGATCATCGACCTGCCATGGGTGAAGAGCGACCTCGCCAAGGTGCACGCCGAACTCGAAGCCATGTGGCTCCTCAACTGGCGCATGGCGGTCAACGTCGCAGCCGACAACGTGGGGGCTGCCGAGTCGTCCGCGATGAAGGTCTTCGGTACGGAGCGGATCATCGAGGTCTACCGAACCCTCCTCGGCATCGTTGGGGCGGCGGGGTACTTGACGCCTGGATCCCCGGGATCCATCCTCGGAGGTCGACTCGAAGCCACCGCTCGCCAAGCACAGATCAACACCTTCGGTGGTGGCGTGAACGAAGTCCAGCGCGAGATTCTGGCCATGGCCGGCCTCGGCATGAAGCGCGGTGCTCGCTGATGGCCGACTTCCCCGACCACTCAGCAGCACTCGCGGCACTGGTTGGACAATCCTCCGGCCCCATTGAACTGTCACCTGACCCGGTCAACACGGCCATGATTCGCCACTGGGTCGAGGCCATGGGGGACACCAACCCCGTCTACACCGATCACGATGCGGCAGTCGCTGCTGGGTATCCGGGCATCGTCGCTCCGGCCACCATGCTCCAAGCCTGGATCATGCGCGGCCTCAAGCACACCTTGGACTTGGAAGCTGCCCGTGCTGCTGGGAATGCCCCCAAGGGCGACGCCAACAGTCAGATGATGGCGCTCTTCGATGAAGAAGGTCGCACCTCGGTAGTGGCCACGAACTGCGACCAGGAGTACTTCCGCCCCCTCGTGCTCGGTGACCGGCTCCTCGTGAAGTCGTCCATTGAATCGATCTCGGACCCGAAGCAAACCGGTCTCGGCCACGGGCGCTTCGCCACGTCGCTCATGGAGTTCTTCGCGGTGCCGAACGACGCCGTGACCAAGGATCTGACCAACGAGCAACTCGCTGAGCGCGGTGAACTCGTCGGGACGATGCGCTTCCGGATCTTGAAGTTCCGTCCCGGAACCGGGGCAGTTGCACCGAAGGCCAAGCCACCACGCCCGCGGCCAGCGATCACCCAGGACAACGCCTTCTACTTCGAAGGCACCTTGGCCGGTGAGCTCCGTATTCAGCGCTGCACGGACTGTGGTGCGCTCCGTCACCCTCCGTTGCCAGCCTGTGGCAAGTGCGCCGGTCTCAACTGGGACTACGTGGTCTCCGAGGGCCGTGGCGAACTGTTCTCGATGGTCGTGAACCACTTTCCGCAAGTTCCTGCCTTCGACTACCCACTCCCCATTGGTCTCATCGCCCTCGACGAGGGCACCCGCATCGTGGCCAACCTCGCCGGTGAGCCCGGTGACTGGACCATTGGCGACCGTGTCGTCGCTGAGATCGTTCGCTTCGACGATGAACTGGCGCTGCCGGTCTTCCACCACGAAACCAAGGAGGCATAGTGGACTTCACCTTCTCTGAAACCCAGGATGCGGTGCGTGAGGCTGCGACGGGGATCTTCAACGGCCTCGTCGACCCTGATCGGGTCGCGGCCATTGAGCAGACCGACGATCGTATCGATCGTGAACTGTGGTCCGCACTCGCTGAAGGTGGCCTCCTCGCCCTCGGCCTCCCCGAGGCAGTTGGTGGCGAGAACCTCGGGCTCATGGAGATCGGCCTCCTCCTCGAGGCCCAAGGCAAGTGCGTAGCCCCCATCCCGCTCTGGTCGACGCTCGTTCTCGGTGCGTACCCCATTGCGAAGTTCGGGACGCCAGCGCAGCACGAGACCTACTTGCGCTCCATTGGTGACGGTGCCGCCTTCGCCAGCGCTGCGCTCGCCGATGTCGCCATCTCCTCAACCCGCCGATCCTCGGTGACGGCAACACCTTCGGGTGATGGTTACGTGCTGACCGGTATCGCCACCGCGGTGCCGAACGCCCACGTTGCCTCTTTCGTGCTGGTGCCAGCGACAACCGCCGATGGGTCGACCATCGTGGCCATCGTCGACCCGAGCGCCGACGGCGTGCGCCAAGAGCGAGCCACGACGACGAATCGAGAGGTGCACCCGCACCTCCACTTCTCTTCAGTCGCAGTGAACGGGGCGCAGATTCTGGCCGGAGAAGCAACGGGTGCAGCAGTGCTCGAGGCCATGCTCGACGCCGCGATTACCGGGCTGTGCATCATCGCCACTGGTTGCGGTGAAGCCGCCATCGCCCAGACCGCTGCCTACCTGAACACCCGAGAGCAGTTCGGGCGCACGCTGTCGACGTTCCAAGGGACGATGCTCCGCCTCGCCGATGCCGCAATCGACGAAGAGGTCATTCGTGTGACCGCGTGGAACGCGGCGTGGTTGATCGACCAGGGTGCAGATGCCGCCGAAGCCGTCCGAGTGGCCAAGTGGCACACGAGCGACCGTGGACAACGGATCGTGCACGCCACTCAGCACCTCCACGGTGGCATGGGGGCAGACATTAGCTACCCGATCCACCGCTACTTCTTGTGGAACAAGCAGATCGAGCTCCAGCTCGGTAGCCCGAGCCTCCAGATCGCCGCTCTCGGTGAACTGCTCGCCGCTCGACCCGTTGGCGTTGGAGGTCGATGATGGTCACCGCATCTTCGATTTCAGTTGGCGATGTCTTGGAGCCCCTCGCCATTCCCCTGACGAGAACCCTGATCGTCTCGACGGCGATCGCCAGTCGGGACTACCAAGATGTCCACCACGACCACGAACTCGCGCAGAGTCGAGGGTCCAAGGACATCTTCATGAACATCTTGACGACCAACGGTCTCGTCGGTCGCTACATCACCGACTGGTCGGGCCCAACTGGGCACCTCCAAGAGGTGAAGATCCGTCTCGGCGCGCCGAACTACCCCGGCGACACGATGACCCTGACCGGAACGGTGGAGTCGGTCGGTGCCGTTGACGCAACGACGGGACGGGCGACCGTTGTCGTGGCGATTCGCGGGGCGAACTCCCTCGGCGACCACGTGACCGGAACGGTTCGGTTGACCGTGCCGCAGGAGGGAGCGAAGTGACCGCCAAGCACACATTTGCGGGGAAGGTGGCCATTGCCGGCATCGGCGCCACAGAATTCTCCAAGGAATCGGGTCGCTCAGAGCTTCGCCTCGCCGTCGAAGCGGTCAAGGCCGCCCTCGACGATGCCGGGATTGCGCCGAGCGAAGTCCAAGGCACCTGCACCTACGGTGCCGACACCAACCCCGACATCGACATCGCCCGCAGTTTGGGCTTCGATGACCTGACCTTCTTCTCCCGCATCTACTACGGCGGTGGAGCAGCAGCGGGCACCATCCAGCAGGCTGCCCTCGCGGTCTCCTCCGGGGTTGCCGACGTCGTCGTCTGCTACCGCGCCTTCAACGAGCGTTCGGGCAATCGCTTCGGTGCCGGTGTGCAAGGCCGGGCTCCCGTGGCGAACGCCGAGATGGCCCACTTCGCGTCCTACACGCCAGTCGGTCTCGTGACCCCTGCCCAGTGGGTCGCCATGGCGGCAGCTCGCTACATGCACGTGAGCGGGGCCACCTCTGAAGACTTCGGCCGGGTTGCCGTGGCTGACCGCAAGCACGCAGCGACCAACCCCAAGGCCTGGTTCTACGAGCAACCCATCACGTTGGAGGACCACCAGAACAGCCGGTGGATCGTCGAACCCCTCCACCTCCTCGACTGCTGCCAGGAGACCGATGGCGCCCAAGCCATCGTCGTGACCTCTCTCGAGCGGGCCAAGGACTTGAAGAACGGTGCGGTCGTCATCGAGGCCGCCGTCCAAGGTGCGGCCAAGGGTCAAGACATGATGACCTCCTACTACCGCGACAACCTCGATGGCTTGCCCGAGATGGGGCTCGTCGGTCGGCAACTCTGGGAGACCTCGGGGCTCACCGCCCAAGATATCGACATGGCCGTGCTCTACGACCACTTCACCCCCTACGTGCTCATGCAGCTCGAAGAGCTCGGGTTCTGCGGCAAGGGTGAGGCCAAGGACTTCGTGAAGGACGGCCGCATTGAGCTCGGCGGTGCGCTCCCGATCAATACCCACGGTGGCCAACTCGGGGAGGCCTACCTCCACGGGATGAACGGCATCGCCGAAGGCGTCCGGCAGATTCGCGGTACCTCCTACAACCAGGTGACCGGTGCCGAGAAGGTCCTCGTGACCGCTGGAACCGGCGTGCCAACCTCAGGGTTGATTCTCGGCAAGGACCGCTGACCCAAACCGGACCTCCGCCGTCGCCCACGCATGGTCGAGGGCACGGTGGCTGACGAGAACAATGGGTCGATCGCCGCTCCAGCGGTCGACCTCGCAGAGCGCGGCGGTCGCGGTCTCATCGTCGAGTCCTTCGGTTGGTTCATCGAGCACGATCACCTCCGGTGCGGCGAGGAAGAGTCGAGCGAGTCCGAGGCGCCGTCGCTCGCCACCTGACAGGCGCTCGCCACCAAATCCAACGGCGATGTCGAGACCACTTCGTGCCAGATCGTGGAGTTGCGCCCGCTCGAGGGCGACGAGACACTCGGCGTCGCTCGCATCGGGGGCGGCGAGCAGGAGGTTCGCTCGGAGCGTTGCGTTGAAGCAGTGGGGTTCTTGATCGAGCGCTCGGACGACGGTGCGGACATCGCTCCCATCGAGGTCTCCAAACGGTGCATCGCCGAGCGTGAGGGTTCCCGCCGCCGGAGGAACGAAGCGGAGGAGCGCGTCGCAGAGCGTTGACTTCCCCGACCCCGAGGGTCCGGTGACCGAGAGTCGGGTCCCTCGGTCCACGGTGAAACTGCAGCCCGTGATGAGCGGCACTGCCGCGTCGTGGCAGAGGGTGAGGTTCTGGGCGGTGATGACGGTGGAACGCGGTGGAGCGGTGTGTCCGTCGGGCCAGGTTGCCGGGAGGTCGAGGGTCGCTTCCAGCCTGGCCATCGCCTCGAGATCGCTCGACAAGGTCTGGGCAGCCGGAGCGAGTGCGGAGATGAGTTCGAAGCACGCGATGGCGAGCAGTGGGACCACCGCGACCGTGGTTCGAGAGAGATGTCCGTGGTGCACGGCATCGACGGCCAACGTGCTGATGGCGAGCACGGCAAGGCCACTCACCGCACTCGTTGCTGCGCCGAGGGCGCCGCGTCGCCTGGCCAGGGTGGCGTCGATCCTGCGGCGTTCAGCGGTGTTGCGGTCGAGCGCTCCTAAGAGCGCCTCCAGACCCGGACTCGTGGAGAGTTCAGCGCCAGAGTGCACGAGGGTCGCGAGCATCTCGTGCCGCTCGCGATCGAGGCGGATACGTCCGGCGGCAGGTTGTGTGCTCCAGCGGGCAGCGACCACCGGGGCAGCGAGGGCGAGGAGGAGCATCGCGAGCGCCATGATGCCGGCAGCAGCTGGGAGGAGACTGCTGGCGATGGCGAGGCTGAGGAGCGCGGCGCTCACGCCAGCGATGACCGTGGGGAGTGTGGAGATCGCCACGTGCTCCACGGCGTCGACGTCGTCGATGACTTGGGCCTGGAGCTCAGCGTCACTCCGACGACCGCGTGGGCCGGGGATGCACCGCGCCAGCGTTGCGAACGTTTCGACGCGGAGTGTGCCGAGCATGCGCAACGCCCGATCATGGGTGAGCACTCGCTCGAGGTAGCGAGACACCGCACGAGTGATGGCGAAGAGCTGCACGAGTCCCATGGGGATCGCGAGCGACAGAATTGCCGGCCGGGTCGACGCTCGAACGATCAACCAGCCAGCCGTTGCTGCCAAGGCCACGGCGCACGATGCCGTGGTGATGGAAGCGACGAGGGTCCGCCGTGGGTGCGGACCAGCGTTCCAGAGCCGGCGGAGGAGTGCCACGAGGGCGGAACGACGCGTCATCGAGCGAACCGTTCGAGGTGGAGGTGGAGATCAATGGGGAGGGGGGTGAGGCCGTGGTGCGAGGCGATGATGACGGTGGACTCCCCGCATCTGCGAGCGATGGCGGTCAAGACGGCGGCTCGACTCGCTTCGTCGAGGTGGGCGAGCGGCTCATCGAGCAGGGTGAGCCGGCGGGGGCCGAGCAACGTGCGGAGGAGGGCGAGGCGGCGTCGCTCACCCGTTGATGCCTCCCGGAGGGCGTGGTGCGGTGGAGCGTCGAGGATGCCGGGGCGGTCGAGGAGGTGGAGGAGTCCAAGCTCGTCACCGAGCGAGAGCAGTTCGACCCGGCTCGTCGTGGGAGCCCGCATGGTGAGCGCGTCGGCGACAGTGGTGCCAGGGAAGGTTGGGTGCTGCGGGAGCCATGCGACCTGCGTTCGCCACCACGTGGCGTTGACCTGGTTGAGGCGTTGTCCCTCCACGGTGATCGTTCCAGAATGTGGATCGATCAGGTTGAGGAGGAGGGAGAAGACGGTGGATTTCCCCACACCGGAGGGTCCATCGAGCCAGGTCACCGTTCCTGCTCCAGCGGTGAACGAGAGCGGTCCAATTGGCGTTGTTCGATCGGAGAGTTCAACGGTGACGTCGGCGAAGGTCACCGAGGCTGGCTGGGACGTGGTGTCCACAGTGTCAGCGCGTGCCGGCCGCGTGGCGCAGCGGTCACCGAGATCGAGGAGCGAGGCGGCTGCAGCGACGCCGTCGGCCGCCTCGTGGAATTGGGCGGACGCTCGTCGGAGGGGGAGGTAGACCTCAGGGGTCACGATGAGGATCGCCAGTGCAACGCTCAGTGAAATGGATCCATTCGCCAGTCGAATCCCAAGCCCAACAGCCACGAGGGCCGTCGCAATGGAGGACAGCAACTCGAGGGTGAACGACGACAGCAGGGCAATCCTGACCGTGGCCATGGTGGACGACGTGAGCTCCTCCGAAGCCGCGGCCAAGATGTCGAGTTGTCGCGCCTCACGATTGAAGGACCGCAAGGTGCGCATGCCAGCGACGACATCGGCGAAGTGACTGGTGAGCGTTGCGAGGCGCTCCCAGGTTTCGTCCATCTTCACTGCAGCGGCGCGACCGAGCAGCACCATGAAGATCGGGAGAACGACCACCGTTGCGAGCACAATTCCTGCCGACAGCGGGTCCGTTGCGGCCAACCACACGAGCACGATGCAGGGGGCAGCGGTGGCCACGACGAGGGCGGGGAAATACTGCGCGAGGAACGTGGAGGTAGCGTCGACGCCTTTGGTGCACAGCAACTGCACCTCAGTTCGGTCCTGAGGAATCGTCCGTGCAACGGCGGGATCCGACATCGCCGTCGTTGCCCGGCGGAAGAGGGTTGCACCAGCTGCTGATGCGGTGGTCGTCGTGAGGAGTGGCCCGATGCCGAGTGCAACGGTGATTGCCGTGAGGCCGACGAGGACGAGGACGACCGCGTGCTGCGAGACGGCATGGGAGGAGTCCTCCAGCGCACTGCTCAAGAGGCGCGAGAGACCAATGGCCTGCAGGATTGTGCCAACCGTGGCGAGTACGCCTCCAGCACAGGAGGCCACGAGGTTCGCACCGACTGACCGGTCGACGCCGAGGAGTCGCCGGTCAATCGGTGGCCGAGATGTCCGTTGCCTAGTTGGTTGCGTTGGCGACGTCACGTCCACCGTTGGTCACCTGCTCCTGCGGAACCGCTCCTGGCCGATGGATCCGCCGGGCGAACACGACGTAGCTCCACGCTTGGTAGCCGAGGACGAAGGGGGTGAAGATCAGCGCCACGATGGTCATGACCTTCAAGGTGTAGGGCTGAGACGCTGCGTTCACGATGGTGAGGTCGTTCGAGGCTCCGTGGCTCGACACGAGCACGCGAGGGTAGAGCGCCAAGAACATCGTGGCGGTCATGGTAGCGATGGTGATGCCCGTCGCAACGAACGCCCAGCCATCCATGCGCTCCCTCGTCAGCCAACTCACCGATGCGAGGACGAGGAGTCCAATGATCGGGAGGAGTGGAGGTACGAGTCCTTCGTGGTGGGTGTGGGCGGCGTCGAGGTAGGTCCACGCGAAGAACGCCGTCACCACCGTGAAGGCCACTGGAGCAATGACGGTGGCAGCCTGGTGGGCACGGGCGTGAAGGTCCCCGGTGGTCTTCAGGCCCAAGAACGTCGCCCCATGCAAGGTGAACAGACTCAACGTCGCCAGCCCTCCGAGGAGCGCGTAGGGCTTGACGAGCGAGAAGAATCCGCCCACCCACGTTCCTCCGTGGACGATTGGGACGCCGTGGAGGAAGTCGGCGAAGGCGACGCCCCATAGCAGTGCCGGGAGGAACGATCCAACGATGATTGAGAGGTCCCACCCGAGCCGCCACTGAGCGCTGTCACGCTTGCCGCGGAATTCGAAGGCCATCCCTCGAACGATGAGGGCCACCAAGATGAGGAACAGCGCGAGGTAGAAGCCACTGAACACCGAGGCATACCAGAGGGGGAACGCCGCGAACATCGCCCCACCGGCGGTGAGGAGCCAGACCTCGTTGCCGTCCCAAGTCGGGCCGATGGCGTTGATGAGCAGTCGACGATCGAGGTCATCCTTGGCGAGGAAGGGCATCAAGATGCCAACCCCGAAATCGAAGCCCTCGAGGAAGAAGTAACCAATCCAGAGCACGCCGATGAGGAAGAACCAGAAGATTCCCAGTCCCCCGGGGTGTGGGGTTGCGGCAGTAGTCAGTGCATCCATGGGGTCTCCTAGTAGACGAGTTCGAGCGGACGGTTGGTGTCGGTGGTCGCTCCATCGGTGACCGTCACCGGCGCGAGCCCCTTGCGGCCGACAGTGAACATGAGTCGGATCTCGATGACGGCGAGCACGCTGTAGAGCACGGTGAAGCCCACGAGCGACGTGGCCACGTAGCCCGTTCCAAACGGACTCACGCCGGACTTGGTGAACATGAGGCCGTAGACAACCCACGGCTGGCGACCCATCTCGGTGAAGATCCAGCCCGTCGAGTTGGCGAGGAAGGGGGCGGCGATCATCGCCGTGCCGAAGAGGAGGTAGCGCCTGGAGACCTCAAGCCGTCCGCGTCGCATGAGCCAGATCCCGATCCCGCCGAGGAAGAGGAGCAAGAACCCCAGACCCACCATGATCCGGAAGGTCCAGTAGGTGACCCACAGCACTGGGGCGTAGCCCCCGGGGCCGTACTTGGCGACGTCCGCTCGTTGCAGGTCGTTGATGCCCTCAACCGTGCCGTTCCACTGCCCCGTTGCCATGAGGGAGAGGACGTGGGGAACCCTGATCTGGAAGACCGGAGCTCCAGTGAAGTTGCCAATGGTGAGGAGCGAGAAGCTCGCTCCTTCGGTGGTGTTGTAGAGCGCTTCGGCCGCAGCCATCTTCATGGGCTGCTGCTTGGTCATGAGGCGAGCTTGGCTGTCGCCGGTGAACAAGGTGGCAATGGTCGAGAACAGCACGACGACGATGGCGACCTTCAACGCCTTGGCGAACACGGCGGTGTCGTTCCCCTTGCGGACGTGCCATGCAGCGACGCCGAGCATGAAGGTCGCACCGGTCAACACCGCGGCGGCGAGAACGTGGAGGTACGCGCTGATGAACGTGGAGTTCGTCATGACCGCCCAGAAGTCGGTCATCACCGCTTGGCCGGTGGCGTGGTCGATCCTGAAGCCAACCGGGTGCTGCATCCACGAGTTCGCCGCGATGATGAACGCCGCCGACAGCATCGTCCCGAGGCTGACGAGCCAAATGGTGGCGGTGTGGACGGCGGGGGACAGCCGATCCTTCCCGAAAATCCAGAGGCCGATGAAGGTCGACTCCATGAAGAAGGCGAGCAGCGCTTCAATGGCGAGGGGCGCTCCGAAGATGTTCCCGACGAACGTCGAGTACCGAGACCACGCCATGCCGAACTGGAACTCTTGGACGATGCCGGTGACGACGCCGATGGCGAAGTTGATGAGGAACAACTTCCCGAAGAACTGCGTCAATCGCTCGTAGTCGGCGCTCTTCGATCGGGTCGCGATCGTCTGCAGAATCGCGACGAGGAACGCCAGCCCAATGGTGAGGGGAACGAAGAGGAAGTGGAAGACGGTGGTGATGCCGAATTGCCACCGTGCGAGGAGGAGCGGGGAGAGTCCGGCGATTCCCGTCATCGCGCACCCCCTGCAGGTACTCGCGCGGCGCCGACGACGTCTGGTGCGTCCATGTCCATCCCTTCGCTGTGGTTCATCGTCAGTATGTGATCGGGTGAACACACTGAAAACGCTTTGCCACGTTGTTCCAGTGGCAATTGGAGGAACCCCCGCAGGAGCGAGAGATGGTGCTGGAGGTGGCGGTACTACGCCAGGCGATCGCCGACGGCTGCGGTCAACGCGTCCTTCTCGGCGCTGGTCATGACGCCGTAGGGACCACGTCGACCCGTGCGGGTGAAGGTGGGCTCAGTCGTGTTCCAGGCGTCTTTGCGCAGGGATTGCTTGAGCACCTTGGTGGTCGCGGTGATGGGGAGCTCGTCGCAGATGCGGATGATGGCCGGCGCCCACTTGGTGCCGAGGTCACTCTGCACGTCGAGGAATGCGGCGAACTCTGCACCGTCGAACGTTGCCCCCGGACGCAGTTGCAGCGCGGCCATCACCTGATCGCCAACGATGGGGTCCGGCACGGCGTACACCGCGGCCAGCATGACGTCGGGGTGGCGAGCCAAGATGCCCTCGACGGGGGCAGAAGCGAAGTTCTCGCCGTCGACACGCAGCCAGTCGAAGTCGCGGCCAGCGAAGTAGAAGAACCCGGCCTCGTCGCGATAGGCCAGGTCGCCAGTGTGGAAGCGTCCAGCCTTCATTCGAGCCGCATCTGCCTCGGGGTTCTTGTAGTAGCCCTCGAAGGAGCTGTTGGGAGCAGACACCAGCGCTCCGGTGGCGTCTTCGGCGTTGAGGAGTCGTCCGTGCTCGTCGAACTGTGCTCGAGGGCACTCGTTGCCGTCTTGGTCGATGACCATGGTGCCCTCAGGGGCGACGCCGAGCGCCGACGCGGGGGTGTCGGGTGTCCGTGAGATGGAGAGGCCACCTTCGGTCGATCCGTACCCATCGATGATCGTGACCCCGAACCGCTCCGAGAAGCGGATGCGATCATCTGCGGAGCCCTCATTGCCGAATCCGATCCGAAGCTTGTGGTTCGTGTCCTCCGGTGAGGGTTCGGTGGCCAAGATGAAGGCCAAGGGCTTGCCGACGTAGTTGAAGAACGTGGCACCCGCGCGCCGAACGTCGGGCAAGAATCCTGATGCTGAGAACTTCCCTGCCTCGGGGAGTGCGAAGGCGCCGTGGGCGTTCACCGCCGGTGAGTAGCAGGCCATGATGGCGTTCGAGTGGAAGAGGGGCATGGCGCAGTAGAAGACGTCATCTTCGGTGAGGCCGAACATCTGCGCCATGATGCTGCCGATCATGACGAGACGGCCCTGGCTGCACTTGACGGCCTTCGGCGCACCCGAGGTGCCCGAGGTGAAGATCAGTTGACTGAGGGTTCCAGCGTGGACTGAGGGGTCCGCCACTGACGTCGCGGTTGCTCCCGTGAAGGGGTCGAGCGCTGCAGCAGGCGTCTGATCACCGACGACGAGGACCCGGGAATTGTCTCGGCGCACCACGCCAATTGCCGGACCGAGGTCGAGCCCCTCCACGAGCGGGAGGAACTGCTCGCTCGTGATGAGGAGTTGGCAGTCCGTGTGCGCGAGGTCCCGGGCGAGGTCTGCTCCTCGGTGCGTCGAGTTCGCCCCGACGATGGTGGCACCGATAAGGGCGGCCCCGTGGAGGGCGTAGACGTACTCGGGGCAGTTGTCGAGGAGGACGCCGACGTGGAACGGGCCGTCGACTCGACGGTCCTGCATCCACGCTGCACGCTGCGCAGATGCAGCGAGCACTTCGCGGTGGGATTGCCGGAGTTCTCCGGCAACTAATCCAAGGCGATCATCGTGCTCAAGCTCCAGCAGTCGAGCCTGCATCGTCGCAACGTCACCCATGAATTCCCCCTCATGCTCCGGTGAAATCTACCCCGGAGGGGGAGGGGTGGTGCCAATACATGGACCCCGGCGAACGGCGGCGTGTGTCAGAGCGGAAGGAGCGTGCACGTGCCGAGAACGCCACCGACGACCGCTGCAGTGACGAGCCCACTGAGCGGTGACCGTCGGAGGAGAACCATCCAGC
>Ga0316218_1001220_pt1 | contig 29131 bp, 28 predicted proteins | sample TBH18003metaG_FD_203634 | JGI IMG/M metagenome (GOLD analysis project Ga0316218, IMG submission 203634) | Freshwater microbial communities from Trout Bog Lake, Wisconsin, USA - TBH18003 | ecosystem: Environmental > Aquatic > Freshwater > Lake > Hypolimnion/Profundal zone | place: USA: Wisconsin...
AGGTGGTCAATTTGAATCGGATTGCATCGGTCAGCCAAATCATCTCAGGGGTGGTCAATTTGACCGGTGCTTGCAGTCAGGAGACGGAAAGACCGAAAGACGGGAAGTCCGAAAGACGGGAAGACCGAAAGACGGGAAGACGGGAAGTCGGAAAGACCGAAAGTCGGGAAGTCGGGAAGTCGGGAAGTCGGAAAGACGGGAAGACCGGAAGTCCGGCAGAATACGTGAATCGCTGGAACGGAAGACGCCCGATGATCGAAAAGCAATGGTTGATCAGCTAAAAAAGTGAAACGATGGAAATTAAAATTGAAAGAACCTATTATGCAGGGGGTACAAACGGGAATGTTTTTCTGAACGAAGAATTGATCTGTTACAGTATTGAACTACCATGGAAGAACAATGCTGCAGAGATCTCCTGTATTCCCGAAGGCAGTTATGTTGCAGTAAAAAGATGGAGCCCCAAATTCAAATGGCACTTGCATCTTGTAGATGTACCGAACAGGGAAATGATTCTTGTTCATCCAGCCAATAATGCCCTTTTAGAACTGAGGGGTTGCATCGCAACAGTAACTGTATTAACGGCTGCAGGGCAGGGTTCTGATTCACGTTTGGCTTTTGAAAAACTGACAGCCATTGTTTTTAATGCGATTAACAAAAATGAAAAAGTATTTTTCACCATCAGTTCTGCCGAAAAGCAGGCTGAGCAAAATTTGGAAGATGCAACAAATTAAAGAAAACTGGAAAGCACCCATATCGCCTTTCTTTAGAACGGTCAGAAATATTGGATTGTTATTGACGGGCTTGTCGGCCGCCTTGCTGACTGCTCCCGTTGCCCTGCCAGCATTGGTAACCAGCATTGCGGGGTATATTGCTGTAGCAGGTTCGGTGGCGGCAACCATCAGTCAGTTTACAGTTGACAATAGTAATGACAGTTTAAACGAAAACGCAGATAATTATGGGAAGCCTTTTCAATAATCGTTTATGGATGATCTCATTGTTGGGTGGAACCCTATCGGGTTTATACAAAGCACTGCAGGCTGAGGATCTGATGCGAACAGCGGTTTTGGCTGCTGTGGGCACCACGGTGAGTTTTCTTATGACGATTATTTTAAGAAAATTGTTTGGTAAAAAATGAGGAAACCCCGGTGAGAGCCGGGGTTTTGTTTGTAAAGGAATGTCGGTTCCACCTTCGCTGAAACTACCGAGGACAGGTGAAGAACGGTTGTCATTTCGAAGAAACGAAGGGTGGGAATGTGGGAAAGCGTGACTGAGAAATCTCACTAACAGCAGGGATTATTTTTGACAGATTCCTGCCTACCGGCAGGCAGGCCTCACATCGCATTATCAGTAAAATATCGAAAATACTTTTCGTAGCTCGTTCGGAAAGACAGGTCTTTCATCTTTATCGCTCAACTTCAGCTTTTGATAAATAATCAATTGATAAAAAATGAAGCTGGAATTCCCGCTGCCAAAGGCTCACAGCTCATAGCTAGAACCTCATAACTCAGAACCAATCCGCACCTATTAAATGATTATCCAATCTGTAATATGATTTTTTGATTTAACAATGAGAAACTTCGCTATGCCAAGCGCAATCAATATCCCCATAGCCAAAGGCTCACAGCTCATAGCTAAAACCTCATGGCTCAGAACTGACAGCTACCTGTCAAATGATTACCCAATCTTCTTGTCCAATAACCCTTAAAACAGCATTTTTCCCCCTATATTTGCGCTCGTTAAAAAACAGATACAATCGTCGGTCATCTTTATCTCCCCCCTGTATGATTGGATTGTCGTAAATATCTGTTTTCTAATTATTTGTGATAATTTTACGAACTGTAGGATTAGCACAGCTTTAAGTAAAACCTTATTAAAACGAACCAGGACTAGTCAGCATTTTTCTTTTTTAATAATGAAGAAGTGCCGGGACTGTGGGTTAGGGAGGCGAAGCCGTGGTGAGCAGTCAGGAGTCCCGAGTCATTAGTCGAGAGTCAGGAAGAAGAAGGACATGAATCGGAAGCTTGCCTGTTTGGTAGGCAGGTTGTTAATCGCAAGAAACAAGTATTGGGAAAGTCGGTATTTAAAAAAAAGATTCAACTTATCTTTAAGTATCAAATTGTAAAATGCTTTCTTTTAAAAATACAAGATTAGATATACAGCAACAGGATGCATTACAAATTGCATTGGATAATGTAAATGCGAATGTTTACTTATTTGGTTCAAGAGCCGATCTTTCCGCTAAAGGAGGTGATGTAGATTTGTTATTGGTTTTAAATGATGAGCAGCAGGATATTTTTCAGACAACGCTTCAGGTGAGCAGAAAATACCAAACAGCTTGTGACGAAAAAATTGATGTATTGGTTTATCCTGCTTTGCAGAAGCTCAATAAAGAGCAAAGATCTTTTTTTGACAGTATCCGTAAAATATGTCTGACAATTTAAAAGCTATATTGGAACAAAACGGGATAAAGCTTAGAAGAAGCATCGCTGTTTTTCTGGCTATTGCAGAAAATGCTCCTGTTTATGATTTGTTGTATGAATACACAGCTTCTGAGTTGGAGAAATTTGATGCATTAACCGGCCGCTTTTTGCGGGTATATGAAACCGCTGTTCAATTTTTCAGAACAATTGATCTTTTCGAAAGTATTGAAAAGGCTGATACTTTCCGTGACCTGATTCATCATGCCTGCAAATTGGGGTGGATTCAAAATGAAGAAACCTGGATGGAGATGCGAATTGTTCGTAATAAAATAACACATGATTACTTGCCTGAACAATTTTCGGAAATGTATGCCATTATTTGTAATGCATTTACGAAAGAGATCATCTATTTGAATAGTAAGCTAAAGGAAGAAGGTCTTTAGCTTATTGTCAGGGTTGACAGCTCGTTAATATTTAATCTTTAATTTAGCAGTGCACCCGCTCGCCGCTCAAAGCTATCATCTCACAGCTTGCTTTAAAATACCCTATTTTTATAAATAATTATATTCATCGCTTCATGAAAAAAATGAAACAGATATTAGGTGTTATTATTGCTGTTCTGGTTTTTGCATCTTACTCCTTTGCACAACAAGCTTCCTCCATCAATATTGATCAGTTATCTGATCAGCAATTGATGCAATGGTTAGGTATGGCTAATGGAAGCGGTATGAGTGAGGCAGATGCAATCGCAAGAGCAAAGGAAAAAGGATTGAGTGACGAACAAATTCAAAAACTGAGACAAAGAATTCAATCCTTGAATAATGGTTCAGCAGGTTCAAAAGGGTCATCTGATTCAGCAGATTATCGAAGCGGTGGGGTAACAAAAGCACCTGTAAATTCTGTTTTAATGATCAACGGTCTACCCGTTTTCGGATCAAGCCTTTTTGCAAAAGAAAACTTGATATTTGAACCCAATTTACAGATACCTACTCCTGTTAATTATCAGATCGGTACTGGGGATCAACTGAATATTGATCTCTTCGGTTATTCGGATGCCAATTTTAAATTAAAAGTAAGTCCTGATGGAACGATACGGATCCCTAATCTGGGGCCGGTAAAAGTAGCGGGTTTAAATTTTGAAACGGCACAACAAAAGATCAAATCACAATTATCAAAAATATACCCGCAGATCGGAAGCGGACAAACATCGGTGCAGGTTTCTTTGGGTAATATCAGAAGCATACGTGTAACACTGATCGGTGAAATTAAAAAGCCGGGCACTTATACCCTTCCTTCCTTAGCAACCATTGCCAATGCTTTATACGTGTCGGGTGGACCCGATACCATTGGTTCTTATCGGAATATTCAATTGGTAAGGAACGGAAAGACTATTTCTGTTTTTGACCTCTATGATTTTTTATTGAAAGGAGACCTCAGTAAAAACCTGCGTCTGGAAGATGATGATATCATCCGTGTGAACCCTTATGAAACAAGGGTGGCCATTACGGGTGCTATCAAACGCAAAGCCATTTATGAAGCCAAGAAAACAGAATCATTGCAGGATATGGTGACTATTGCCGGTGGATTTGCTGATAATTCCTATCGAGAATTTATACGATTGGTTAGAAATGGTAAAAACAGCAAGGAAGCCATTACGGTAAAAGCCGAGCAATTGGGCAGTTTTAAACTGCAATCAGGCGACAGTTGTTTTATTGACAGTATCAGTATGCGTTTTACGAATAAGCTAGTCATAATAGGAGCTGTTTCTCACCCGGGTGTTTATTCGGTACAGGATTTCAGCAGCTTGAAACCATTATTATTGGCAGCCGTGCTTAGAGAGGATGCTTATTTGCAACGTGCCATGATCAAACGCAAGAATGCTGAATATATTCCCAAAACGGTGGATGTTAATCTCGCAGATATTCTTTCCGGTAAAACAGATATCAATTTACAAAGAGAAGACAGCATCCGTATATTTTCTTTATTGGAATTGAGATCCAAGGATTCCGTGACCATTAACGGAGAAGTGAACAAGCCGGGTTCCTTTAGCTTTGCAGATAGTATGCAATTACAGGATCTGATCCTGCTGGCGGGCGGCTTCAATGACGGTGCCAGTAAGGCAGAAATTGAAGTGGCAAGAAGGATCAAGGATAGTACAGATAAAGAGGGAGAGACACCACAATATGCGATCGTAACTACGGTTAGTTTGAATAAAATATTGGATAAAACGGCAGGACTTCCTGTTGTTTACTTGCATGCTTATGATATTGTTTCGGTAAGGAAAGATCCTTCCTATAAAGATCAGATCACAGTAGAATTACAGGGTGAAGTATTGTATCCCGGAAAATATACGGTACAAAATAATAAGGAAACGATCTCAGCTCTGGTGAAAAGGGCTGGTGGTTTAAGAACTACTGCTTACTCTGAAGGTGGCATGTTGCTGCGCAATACTTTTTCCGATACTGTTGAAGCCAATCTTTCGGAAGATCGAATCCTCAATATCAAGAGCCAATCTAAGGGTTCAGATTCTTTGAGCAACCAACTGATCAGCAGTATCAGCCGTGCAAAAAAGATCGTGAGTTTTAATCTGGAAAAAGCTTTGAAGGAACCCAATTCAGTGAACGATATCCTTTTGCAAACAGGAGATGTTTTGCGAATCCCTAAATATCCGGAAACCGTGCAGAGTTTTGGATCGGTCTATGTGCCTAAAAAAGTGTTGTATGAAAATGGGCTCACATTTAAAAAAATCATCGATGAATCAGGAGGTTTCTTAACGCAGGCATCCCGTAAAAAGAGCTATGTAATGTATCCTAACGGTGAAGTGAGAAGCACTAATCATTTTCTTTTTTTCAGGTTTTATCCTAGCATCAGACCCGGAGCGGAAGTTTATGTGCCAGAAAAGGATAAAAGAAATGCATTTAGTTTAACTGAACTGGCTGCTATTACCGGATTAGTTACTGGGTTGCTAACCACATTTGTATTAATTAAGAATTTATAATTAAGTCATCACGAGCCATGGGTAGGGATTTGCTAATTGAAAAATGGGTTCTTCGTGGCCCCGATGTGTCGGGACAGGCTGTGGTGATCTGCCTCTAGATACCGAGCATTTATTTAACAGATCACCACGCCAAGAATAATTTCTCGTTTCACCTAAACAGCTTTAGAATCCTTGGCTCGTGATGACGTTACTAGTGGGGCGACCAACAAATGCGCAAATCGCGAAACATTTTATATAAGCAATGAAACAATTTTCATTTTACAAATAATAAACTTAATTTGCATCTTTACACCCCCCTTTACACCACTACTATTCACTTAAACAAATTCTATGTTTAAAAAAATTAGTATCCTGTCAAGGTGGATCATTTTATTTTTAGACCTGGGTATCGCCTGTTTTTCTTTTTGTTTAGCACTATTGGTAAAACATAATCTCAGCATTTCCGGAATTTTAGTTCCCGATCTTTTCAGCCATTTATTGTTTCTGACTTTAGTGAATTTAGCGATCTTCACTTCTATTCGTACCTATATGGGCATAGTGCGCTATACGGGTTTCAGAGATGCTTTACGCATTCTATTGGCTTCCAGTATTTCCAGTTTTGTTTTATTCTTATTCAATCATTTTTCTATATCGATCATACCGAATTCTCATTTCGGAAATGATACTTTATTGGTCTATTTTACTTTTTGCTTTTTGGGACTTACTTCTTATCGGGTGATGATCAAATATGCATTTAGTGTTATGCGTAACTATAATATGGACCGGAAAGCTGTGATGATCTATGGGGCAGGGGAAGCGGGCATAGCCACCAAGCGTGTGCTGGAAAATCATTCAGAGAAAAATGTGAATATCGTAGCATTTATTGATGATGACCGGAAAAAAGTGAATAAAGTAGTAGACGGAATAAGAATTGTAGGCTGTGATGAGTTCAAACAATATGCTCTTAAACAACCCATTGACGAACTGATCATTGCTGCTTTTGCATTACCTGCTGAAAGAAAGAATGAGATCGTTGATTTTTGTTTGGACAGGCAGATCAAGATACTCAATATTCCCCCTATTCATCAATGGGTGGATGGCAGCTTTTCAGCAAAGCAATTACAATATATTAAGATCGAGCAGCTATTGGAGCGTGATTCGATCAATATTTATAATAAAGAGATCAGCGAACAGATCAATCACAAACGCATTTTAGTAACAGGGGCAGCAGGATCTATTGGATCTGAAATTGTTCGGCAATTAGTGCAATACAATCCTGAAATGGTCATTTTATGTGATCAGGCAGAAACCCCCTTGCATCATTTGCAATTGGAATTGAATGATCTAAAAACAAAAGTTACCTGCATTCCCTTTTTGGCAGATATTACGAATGAAGCGAGGATGCGGGATCTTTTCAAGCAGTTTGAACCGCAATATGTGTATCACGCCGCTGCTTATAAGCATGTGCCGATGATGGAGGTTTCCCCAGTTGAAGCGATACGTAATAATGTATTGGGTACACAGATCCTTGCCGATCTCTCTGTAGCTAATAAAGTGCATCGTTTTGTGATGATCAGCACCGATAAAGCAGTAAATCCCACGAATGTAATGGGTGCTTCTAAAAGACTGGCAGAGATCTATGTACAGGGTCTTTCAAATACTACTACCCAAACTACCAAATTCATCACTACCCGTTTTGGGAATGTTTTGGGTTCTAATGGTTCAGTGATCAATCTATTTAAAGAACAAATTGAAAGAGGCGGGCCAGTTACTGTTACACACCCCAATATCACCCGTTATTTCATGACCATTCCGGAAGCTTGCCAACTCGTCTTGGAAGCTGGTTCGATGGGTAAGGGTGGTGAGATCTTTGTTTTTGATATGGGCAAACCCATTACCATTGCAGAATTGGCCAAGAAGATGATCCGTTTATATGGTTTAACTCCGGGAATCGATATTAATATCAGTTATACAGGATTGAGGCCGGGAGAAAAACTCTATGAAGAACTTTTGAATGATGCAGAGAACACTACTCTCACCTATAATGAAAAGATATTGATCGCCAAAGTGCGGGAGGTAAATATTGCTGATATCAAGGCCAATTTTAAAGAACTGGAATATTTGCTTCGTACTAGTACTAATGATATGGAAATGGTATCAAAAATGAAAGAATTTGTACCCGAATTTTTGAGTAATAATTCAGTATTTGAAAGTTTAGATACTCAGACTATTGAATATAATAATGTGATCTCGATAAATAGAGCTGGTTAATAATATTTTTTATACTATATTATAATGAATACATCTTTTCATTTTTAAAACGTACAAATCTAGTTTTAGATGATAATTGTAAAATTAAAAGGTGGTTTAGGAAATCAAATGTTTCAATATGCTATAGGGCGGAGAATGGCGGTGATTAACAAAGCGAAATTAAAACTGGACCTTACGTGGTTTGAAAATGTTGGCAATGATACACCTCGTAATTATGAATTAAAACACTATCGTATTGAGGAGGATTATGCATCTAACGATGAAATACGAGAGTTAATAAGAGGGACGGGGTGGGTTATGAAAAATTATCGGAGAGTTGAAAAAAAATTTGTTCCTTTAAAATGGAGAAAATATATAACAGAAAGTACAAATTGTTTTAATGCTGATGTGCTCCAATTAAAAGATAATATTTATTTGGATGGAGTATGGGCAAGCCATAAATATTTTCAAGATGTAAATGAAGTCATCTTAAAGGAATTTCAATTACGGAATTCTTCAAATGAAGCTAATTTGATAATGACAAAAGATATTGAGTCTTGTAATTCAATTTCTATTCATGTTCGACGTGGCGACTATGTATCAAATCCAATAACAAATCAATATCATGGGCTTTGTTCAATTGAATATTATAAGCTGGCAATTTCTAAAATCACTAAACTAATTAAAGAACCTATTTTTTTTTTATTTTCCGATGATCCACAATGGGTAAAAGACAATTTGCGAATTGACTACCCTGTAGTTTATGTTACACATAACACATCTGAACATGGTCATGAAGACTTAAAGTTAATGCAGATTTGTAAGCATAATATTATTGCTAACAGTAGTTTTAGTTGGTGGGCTGCGTGGTTAAACAAGAATCCCAACAAAATTATTTTTGCTCCTTCTAAATGGTCAAATAATATATCTAATAGTAATTTCATTTTACCTAATGATTGGAATGTACTATAGATTTTATAGTATTTTATTTTTGAATTTCAATTTAATTGCTACTTTTTGATAAAAGGTATTGATATTTTGTGATGTCGACTAATTTAGCATATTAAAGTATCTCTAGCCGGATTAATAACTCCAAAGAAGTAATGATACAGGTAGATAAATTTGATGAAAAAATAAGTGTTGTTATACCTACATTTAACCGGCAAGAAACCTTATTGCGTGCTATTAAAAGTGTTTTGAAACAAACTTTTCCTGTACATGAGATTTTAGTTTGTGATGACGGCTCATTTGATGATTCCAAGAGTTTAGTTCTTGATTTAAATAATCCTTTAGTCAAATGGCTTGATTGTGGTAAAAATGGGATGCCATCTATCCCACGAAATAAGGGAATTCAAGTAGCATCTGGAGAATGGATAGCATTTTTAGATAGCGATGATGAATGGCTTCCTAATAAAGTTGAGCTTCAATTAAATACTCTAAAAGAAACAAAGTCTTTAGCGGTTAGTTGCAATGCATTTCGAATTGTAAATGGAGTGAATAAAGGGCCATATCTTAATTATAGGAAACATGCTATTTCATTTATAGATTTATTGAAAGTAAATAATAATATTTGCAGTTCTGTAATGATTAATAAAAAAGTATTAACTAAAATTTCACTTTTCCCTGAAGAAATTGAATATAAAGCTATCGAAGATTATGCGTTGTGGCTAAGAATTTCGACAAAATTTGATTTTAGTTATATCAACAAACCACTCGTTAACTATTATGATAATCCTAAATCATCTATAAGAATAGATCATAAAGATATATATGAGATACGCAATGTTATTTTTAAAGGATTTTTAGAATGGATAAAAAATAATGATGTAAAACTGATTCCAGAACTTGAAAGAAAATTAGAATTGACTTATAGTGAAATAATTGCAAATAGAAAATATATATTTAAAAATATTATAAAATATGGTTATTTAAAAATTCGAAAATGGGGACTTAAACTCCCCTCATTAATTAAAATTATGTTAGTGTTTAATGCAATATTTTTTTATTAAACGAATTAAAGTCATATTTTAATAGAATTAAAATGAGCATTATTTCTGAAATGATTTTGTTGTTAATAAACACATTCTGAGAAGATGAAGATACTTTTGGTTTCTATGAAATATGATTATGGGGATATTAAAAGAGGGTTGGCGTTAGATTATTATTATTTTGAAGAACCACTTAGAAATATGGGTTATAATGTTATTAGTTATGATTTCATGTCATTTTTTAAAGCAAAAGGAAAAAATGCAATGAATATAGAACTATTAAATTTGGTTAAGACTGAAAAACCTGATGTTACTATTGTTATACCATTTACGGATCAATTCATTCCGGAAATAATAGATGAAATGAAAGAATATTCAAAAACGATTGTATATTATTTCGATGATGTTTGGCGGTTAGATTATTCAAAATTTTGGGCAAAGCATTTTACTTATGCCACAACATCAGATATTAATGGAGTTAGTAGATGGACTGAAGCAGGTTGCAATAATTTTATTTATTCCCCTTTTGGATGTAACCATAATTTTTTTATAAAAAAGGAGCTTGAGAAAGTATATGATGTATCTTTTGTGGGAGGCTTTCACCCTTACAGAGCATGGGTATTTAAGAAGTTAAAAAAGGCCGGTATCTCCGTTCATGCATTCGGGTATGGTTGGCCAAGAGGAAGGATTAAATTTGATGAAATGATTGATATTTTTAATAAAAGTAAAATCAATTTAAACCTTTCAAATAATGAGTCTTGGGATATTCGGTATTTGCTTTCACCCAAGAATGCATTAAAAAGTCAACTCCGAATTTTTAAGAATTTAGCACATATTTTTTTTCGAAAGGACACTAAAGTTATAGAAATGGTCAAGGCTCGCCATTTTGAAATAAATGCTTGTGGAGGGTTTCAACTTTCTTTTTATGTTGAGGGGCTAGAAAAGCATTATAATATTGGATCTGAAATAGCGATTTATGCAAACGTTGATGATTTAATTGAAAAGATTAAGTATTATTTAAAACATGTGAATGAAAGAACTGCTATTGCAGAGCAGGGATATAAAAGAGTAATTAGAGATCATACAATGGAAAAACGCCTTGCTGCTATATTTAACGAGGTAGGAATAAAAGGTTAAACGATATTAAGTAAGCCTTTTTTTGTAATTAAGAATTCGGTATCATTTGTTTAAGGTAATAGAAGCTTTTAAATTTTATTTAATCTAATTAATATGTTTGATGGCATCATTAAGTAGGAATCTCGTTGCAAACTTTGTAGGTAGATCCTGGGGTGCAATCCTTAGCTTATTATTAATACCTTTTTATATTAAATTTATGGGCGTTGAGTCTTATGGGTTAGTAGGGTTCTACTTAACATTGACTAGCGTTTTTGGAATTCTTGATCTTGGTATTGGATCCACTATGAACCGCGAATTGGCTCGTCGGTCAGTAAAAGATGACTTAGTTGGATCTCAAGGCGATTTAGTTAGGACACTTGAGATCATATATTGGGGAATTGCAATAATTGTTGGGTTCATTGTTATTATTTTTGCACCTTTCATTGCTAATACCTGGATTAAAACTCAAAGTCTTTCATCACTTACGATTTTAAGGACTGTGCAAATTATGGGTTTAGCAATTGCCTTTCAGTTTCCGATGTCTTTATATCAAGGAGGCCTGATGGGACTGCAGAAGCAAGTTTTAGTAAATGTATTACTGATAATACAAGGAACATTTCGAGGGGGAGGAGCAATCCTGGTATTATTTCTTATATCTCCAACCATTCAATCTTTTTTTGCTTGGCAAGCAATTTCAAGCGTAATGGGTAGTCTAATCTTGTTAATTGCTTTATGGAGAAGCTTGCCGAAATCAAAAAAAAGAGCTCATTTTCGCGGCGAAATAGTAAAAGAGATTTGGAAATATGCTGCTGTTATTTCAGTGAATGCTCTAATTGGGATTTTTCTCACCCAAGTTGACAAGATCATACTTAGTAGAATGCTAACTTTAAAAATGTTCTCATATTATTCAATTGCTTCAACTGTAGCATCTGTAGTTTGGATTATTATTAACCCTTTTAGTAGTGCCATTTTTCCAAATCTAGTTCAGTTACATGAATTAGAATTACATCAAGAACTTAAGTTATTATTCCACAAATTAACTCAAATTTTGTCTTTAATTCTTTTGCCAATTTGTGCACTACTTATAATTTTTTCAAAGCAATTATTATTATTATGGTTGCATGATCCGCTTATAGTTCAGAATTGTCATTTGATTGTAAGTTGTTTAGTATTCGGGACGATGCTTAATGGAATTGCCACAGTTCCAAATAATAGTTCTATAGCTTTTGGTTGGCCAAAGTTGATTGCATACACAAACTTTATTCAATCATTTGCTATGATACCAATAATAGTATTAATGGTAATTTGGTTTCAAGGGCTTGGTGCAGCAATTGCTTGGATAATTTTAAATAGTGTCTATATTATATTTATGATCCCAATTTTCTTTCGCAGATATTTAAAAGAGGAAAAAATACGGTGGTATTTGCAAGATATTCTTTTCCCATTGCTAATATCTTTTGGTGTTTGTATAATTTCTTATACCCTATACCCTAATTCACTTGGTTCATTAAAAATACTCATCTGGCTCGCTTGTACATTAACTATAATGTTTATTGCCACATTATTGGTCTTGCCACAAGTAAATGCTATAGTAAAGAATAAAATAAAAGCAATAAATATTTCGAAAATTAATTAAAAATTAAAAATGAGAAAGTATTTTAAAGAAAAACTAAAAAAAAGGTTTCCGAATTTATATATATCCTATTTGTCTTATTTAGGCATAATAAGAGATAGAAAAATACCCAAAATAGTTACAAAAATGGGATTTTCATTTATCGGAATGAAATCAATGCAAGATGGAACTTTCGAAGAAGAAGAAACTGAAATAATAATTAATGCACTAAAAGAAACCGATTTATTTGTAGATATTGGAGCAAATGTTGGATATTATTCATGCATTGCAAATAATTGTGGTGTTAAAACAATTTCAGTAGAACCATTAGCTGAGAATTTGAAAATTCTATATTCTAATCTACAATCAAATGGATGGGATTCAGCTGAAGTATTTCCAGTAGGTCTTGGTGAAAAGCCTATGATTATCGATTTATATGGGGAGAATACTGGTGCTTCAATAATTAGTAATTGGGCTGGTAATTTAAATGTTTTAAAAAGAACTATCGCTATATCTACTTTAGATATTATTTTGGGACAAAGATTTATGAGTGAAAGGCTTTTTATCAAAATCGATGTAGAAGGATATGAATATGAAGTTTTAAAGGGTGCAACTTCAGTACTATCTAGGTTTCCCAAACCTATATGGTTAATTGAAATATGCTTTACTGAGCTTTTTCCCGAGGGATTTAATCCTAACTATTTAAATACTTTTGAATTATTTTGGGAATACGGATATGAAGCTTTTACGGCCGATATTGAGGAAAGAATTGTTAAAAAGGAAGATGTGGAAAGATGGATAAAAAATAAGAAAAGAGACTTTGGGTACGCTAATTTTTTATTTAAACAATCCAACAATATATAATATAACCAAATCTCATATATGCTTTTTGTTAAAAAGCTTTTAGAAAAGTATAAAAAATTTGGTTTTTGTGGTACTATAAAACAAAGTTATATTTTTCTGAAATATTGCTATAAAATGAAATCTGGATATTTCATTCATAAAACTGCAAGCTTGAAATCAAAAAAACTGATAAAAATTGGTAAGTATGCTGAAATTCAGGAGTATGTGATAATTCGAGCATTTACTAAGCCAATTTCAATAGGACGGTATACTCAAATTAACCCCTTTACAGTGATTTATGGCTTCAATGAAGTAATTATAGGTAACGAAGTAATGATAGCACCTCATTGCATGATTGTTAGTGGAAGCCATAATTATAAACAAACTGATATTTCAATGAGATTTGCAAAAGAATTTACACTCGGATCTATAATAATTGAAGATGGTGTTTGGATAGGTGCAAATTCTACAATTTTAGATGGGGTAAAAATTGGCAATAACGCTGTCGTTGCTGCAAATAGTGTTGTAACTAAAGATGTTTTACCTTATGAAATTGTTGGCGGTGCCCCAGCAAAAAAAATAGGGAATCGAAAATAATTTTTTAAAGTTTATTTAAGTCAAATAGAAAATCACTTTTTATGCAATTGGGTTTTAAAGGGAAAACGTTTAAATATTTTTTCATAATTAATTTGTTAGGTTTATTTTATATTTTATCAATAGGATATTATAATGTTCCCAGTAATGATGATTGGGTTTTCTTAAACAATATTGAAAAAAATGGTATTATAAGATTCATATATGATTCTTACTTGACCTGGCAGGGGCGATTTTCTTATTATTTCATTTTTTCAAATTTTTTAAAAATATACTCTTATACGGGTTCAACTATATATATAGTAATTGTGTTGATAATTACCGGGGTAACCTCAATATATTTAATATTAAACCTGATTTTTCAGAAAATTAGCCGTATAAATAATCTTGGGCTGGCAATTTTTATATTTAATTTATCAATTATAGGGGCATTAGATTTTACTTGTTTTTTTTGGGTTTGCGCATCTGCCTATTATATTATATTTTATTCAACTCTTTTATTAATATATTTTTTAAATTCCCCGAAAACTTCATTTAGTTATTTTGGATTGGTTATATCTTCAATTGTTGTGGGCGGGGGTGCTGAATCTTTTACTTCATTTGTTATTCTATTTTTATTTATTTTTTTAGTTGTTAGATTTATGACAAAAGGATATAAATTTTCGGATTTGTATAAAATTGATCTATTTATTCGCATACTTATTTCTTTAATTATAATGTCAATATCATTTATTATTATGGTTAAGGCCCCAGGAAATATTGTACGAATGAAATTGTATACGCAATCAAAAACAGTACCTTCATTAATTACAAACTCAATTAAACCGATTACAGAATTATTTCTTTATTCTTTCTCTAAATTCTTCATTTATCTTCTAGTGTTCCTCCCTTTTTATATGATTGGGAATTTTTATAAAGCAAACGGCTTAATATTTAAAGTCAGATTAAATTATAAGAATTTAATATTTTCTTTAGTTTTGTTAACTACATTTTATTGGGTAAGCCTTCTACCAGGTGTGTTTGCAACTTCATTTCTTACACCTTTAAGAGCACTATCATATTTATCTCTAGTTACAATTGCTTTTATCGCTTATTGTGGTCTTTCATTAGGCTATTTAAAATTTATATTGCCGAAATACTGGTTAAATATATTAACGTCTTTATTATTTCTAATTTTTTTAATAAATTTCAGCAAGGATGTTCCTTTAGTAAAGCAATATAGAATTAGTATAGATAAACGATTTGCTGAGCTAGAAGTTCTAAATAATAAAATTCCGCGAGGTCTTGATACAACAGTATATTTAAAGCCCTTAGAATATAAGCCTTACTCCAATTCTGCTACATATATTTTGAGATATTTCGAAAAAGTAAAATATCCAGCACGTAAAAATTATCACGATTTTAAGTTCTTTCCAGTTTTAGTAGATGAAATTACTTCGGATAAAAATGATTTCAGGAATGTGGCTTTAAAGAATCATTTGAAATTAAACTTTGATGTTGCAATTCAATAGGAATTTAACTAATTTCCAATTTGTTAAATAATGTTAAATCTTGAGTGGGATATAGGTACTTTGATTTTATATATAGCGATTATTTTTTTTACGTATATACTAGGATTACTCAGCAATAGAAAAACTTTAAGTAAAGTTGGAAATATTTATGAATACAAGTTGAATCGAATATATTTCACACTTGCTTTCTTAATATTTTTTATTTTTTCGGCTATTCGATCTGTAGGAACAGACTATAAAGTTTATGAAGATATATTTTTAAGCTCCAATAATAAGTCTGATGTTAGTATTTTTGGGATTGAGCCAGGATTTGTTCTTTTAAATAGGGTCATACATTTTTTTACAAGTTCAGCTTATGTATATTTTATTATAATATCATTCATTACTATTTACTTTGTCTTTGCTACCTTCAAAAAATTTCATAGGGAACTTAATTTGGGCATTGCCTTTTTGGTTTATTCAAGTTTATACTACTTTCAAAGTTATAGTTTAGTAAGGGTTTACTTAGTTTCTTCAATTATTTTATATTCTTTTAGTTTGTTATTAGAAAAGAAATTTTTAAAATACTTTTTTTTCCTAATTATTTCAACAACTTTGCACTTTTCAACAGTTTTATTAATATTTCCACTATTCGGAATTTATCTATATAGCAAAAAGAAATATCTTTTCTATGGATTTGTTTTTATTACAATTTTTGCTTGTTATAAGTTTTCGTCGTACATAATTTTATTGAATATTTCGGAGCGTTATACTGGGTATCTTGAAAATATTGATAAAAACGTTTCTTTTGGGTTTGCTCAATTTTTTATTTTTTTACCAATTTTATTTTTTTTATACATCTCACGAAAGCAACAATTGCTAGAAAATTGGACAATAGACATTTTTACTGTTTTTACATGGTCTGCTTTTTTATTTGGAATGATGGGGTATTGGATACCCACAATTGGAAGAATAAATTATATTTTAACTTATCCTTTTATCCTTTTTCTGCCTTTTTTTCTACATGCATTAAAGGGGAAAAAGTATTATTATTTGTATTATAATTTTGTGATTTTGTATTTAATTATTGGTATATATACATATTTTTCAGCACTAGCTTTTGCTGACGGGATCAATTCGTATTCAACAATTTTCAATAACTAGTAAAATGAGAATCGCTGTTTTATACATTTGCACGGGACCATATAGAATATTTTGGGATGAATTTTATAAAAGTTCGAATAATTATTTTTTAAAAAAACATGAAAAGCATTATTTTATTTTTACTGATGATGTAAATTTTCCTAAGAGTTTTGATATAACAATTATTCAAAAACAGTGCCAAGGCTTTCCTAATGATTCATTGTTTAGATTTCAAATGTTTTTAGAAATTAAAGATCAACTACTAAATTACGATTATACTTATTTCTTTAATTCAAATATGCAATTTGTAGACTTTGTTAATGAAGAGATATTTCCTAATTTAACGAATGAAAATGGTTTAGTCGGTGTTTTACATCCAGGACATTACAATAAAAATTATTTATTTTTCCCGTATGAACGAAATGTAAGATCGAAAGCGTTTATTCCTTTTAAGACTAACCATATATATCGTTATTTCATGGGTGGAGTTAATGGAGGTAAGACATTAAACTATATAGATCTAATAGCTAGATGCGCAATTAATATTGAGGATGATTATAAAAAGGGGATTATTGCTGTTTACCATGATGAATCACATTTAAACAGCTTTTTTTTTAAAAATAGCTGTAAGATACTGGAGTCAAATTATGGATGGCCTCAAAACAAAGCGGGGTTATTTGCTTTGAAAATAATTATAAGAGATAAAACATTATTTGATAAGAAATTTAGAAAACAATCTTCAAATATATTTTCACGCATATATATGCTATTTTTGCGTTTGATAAAATCCTTTAAATGGCGAATGAGTTTATAGTCGAAGGAACTTATAATGTGCCATTGGTTACAATTGGAATCCCCTTTTTTAATGCATCACAATTTTTAGCGGATGCGATAAAATCAGTTAGAAATCAAACATATAAAAATTGGGAGCTCATTTTAATCGATGATGGTTCAAGTGATAATTCACTTTTAATTGCAAAATCATTCAATGATCCTAAAATAAAATTGCTTCACGATGGAAAGCATCTTGGTTTAGTAAAAAGATTGAATCATATAGCTGAAATAGCCAACGGAAAGTATTTAGCAAGAATGGATGCAGATGACATAATGCATCATGATAGAATAAAAATTCAAATTGATTACTTAACGATTAATTCTTCTTGTGATGTTTTAGGGACTAACTATTATGCAATTGATGGCTCAAATAATATCATCGGGAAGGGGAATATTAATTTGCAATTAGGTAGTAGAAAAAAAATATTAGCTTATGGAGGATTTGCTCATCCAACTATTATAGCAAAAACCGAGTGGGTTTTAAAGAACCGATATGATGAGGGATCATTAAGATTTGAAGACCTTGAATTATGGTTAAGAACAGTTGAACATAGTAATTTTCATAATTTAAATATTCCACTATTTTTCTATCGAAGCACTGGATTACCATCATTAAGGAAGTACGCAATTACAAATTTCGGAATTATAAAAATGCTTCTTTTTAAAAGGGAAAAATATTCGTTCACTAAATTTGTGATTTTTAAATATAGTATTCTTTATACAGCGAAAATATTTTTATATTTTATTTTTCAAACTTTAGGTCAATTAGATTTTTTAATAAAAAAAAGGTATAAAAAAGTAAGCTTTGAAGAAAAGGAATTTTCTACGAAGAGTTTGTCTAAATCAGTTATGTAAAACTAATTTATTTGTACATAAAATATTAAGGTTATGATTGATGAAAAGAAAATTATGATTTCAATAATTGTTCCGGTTTACTCAGGGGATGATTATTTGAATGAATTGGCTACTCGAGTAAATATAATAAAAATAAAATGGGAAGAAGATAATGCACCAATTGAATTAGGTGAATTAATATTTGTTGATGATAATTCTATTGATAAATCAGCTTTAATATTAAATAGTTTAAAAAGCAAATATTCATGGATTCATGTTTTGACGTTATCATCAAACTTTGGGCAACATCCAGCAACAATTGCTGGAATTTTGCATTCATCAGGCGATTGGATAGTTACTTTAGATGAAGATTTGCAACACCCACCAGAAAAAATTGGTGACTTATTGTTAATGGCATTAGAGGATAAGCTTGATTTAGTTTATGCGTCTCCTGTGACAGGTGTTCATAAAAATATTCGAAGAGATTTAGCTTCAAGTATGTATAAAAAAATAATGGTTTTTCTCTCTGGAGAAAAAAATATCTCTATATATAATAGTTTTAGACTTATAAGAGGGGTGATTGCAAGGTCTGCTGCGAGTGTTTGCGGGCATGACACATATTTTGATGTTTCTATGTCGTGGTTTTCAAAAAATGTAGGTGCTTTAAAGATAGATATGGAGGACATTCGATATACTAAAAAATACAAAAGTGGATATTCCTTTTATAAACTTTTATCACATGCTAGAAGGTTATTAATGTCTACTCATGTAAAGCTGTATCGAATTGCTGCTTTTTTTGGGATAGTAATTTTTCTCTTTGGATTAATTTATTCAAGTATAATTTTTATAACAGAGTTATTACATCCCGGTAAATATGGCTCAAGAGGTTGGCCATCGTTGATTATAACTAATATGTTATTTGGTGGAACTTCAATTGTATTATTAAGTATTATTTTGGAATATATTTCAATCTTAGTTTTAAGAGCTCAAGGTAAACCTGTATTTTTTGTAATCAATAGATTGCTTTCGGAGAAAGCACTTAATTATTTAAAGCAAAAAAATGGTAATAATTGAATTTACTTCATTTAGTAATAGAATCGAACGCCAGCATTTTGTTTTAGTTTTTGGTGTAGGATTAATAGGCAATTCGATATTAAACAAATTATCAGCATCCAGTAATTCAATAAGAAGTAAATTTAAATTCACTTGGGGTGATCATGCATTACAAAAAATGGAACTGAATAAAATTGTTGAATTTTTAGATAAGCAAATTATAGAAAAAAAAACAGGAATAACAAAGCAGATTGATATAATATGGAGTGCAGGAAAAGGTGGTTTTTATTCTTCAAGGGAAGTATTAAATTTGGAATTGGAGTCTTACCAAAATATTCTTGAATTTTCTTTTCAATTAAGTGAAAAATTTTCAACTATTAACATCGGCTTTCATTTGTTTAGTTCCGCTGGAGGTTTATTTGAAGGTCAAAAGTTTGTAGACATAAATTCACAACCTTTTCCATTAAGGCCATATAGCGAGATAAAGCTTACTCAAGAGAATATGCTAAAAATTTTAAATTGCAAACTAACTAAATATATTTATCGACCAAGTTCAGTATATGGTTATATTCCTAATTCACGATTAGGCTTAATACCTAATATCTTAGTCAAGTCTATACGGTATGAATGTATTGATGTTTTTGCATCAACTGCTACTTTAAGAGATTACATTTTTGTAAATGATATTTCTGAATTTGTAAAAATGAATATTTTAGTAGCTGCTAGTTCCTCACAAAATTGTGAGCCAAAGGTATACTTCTTAGTGACTGGAAAACCCTCAACTATTCTTGAAATTTTAAAGGTAATTAGTAATACAGTTAATCGAAATATTTATAATAATTATACTTTAAGCATTAAAAATTCAGATGATAATACATTTAGCCCAAATATTGTTCCATTACGTTTAAACACAACTGATATATATACTGGAATTAATATAACATATAATGAAATTATTAAGCATTATACAAACAATAGTTATATAATTTAATTATAATTATCATCTTAAATTTATGCACAGTAGAGATTTCAGAATTGATCAGCTAAGGGCATTTGGTATTTATTTAGTTGTATTAGGGCATTTAATTGAATCTTTGATTATAGATTTTGATAATAACCTTTTATTTAAGTTTATTTATGCATTTCATATGCCTCTATTTATTTTTATCAGCGGGTATATGGCATATAAGCAAAGCCCGATAAAATCAGTTTTTTTGTATAACAAATTTATTTCTCTAATCTTGCCCTTTCTTGTATGGGGTCTTGTGAAAGTTATTGTATTTAACCCTGGGTCTATGCCTATTAGTTTTATAAAAATTATCATATACCCAGATAACGGCTTATGGTTTCTCTGGTCATTATTCTGGATAAATATATTATTTTACATCTCCTCAAAATGTTCAAAAAATATTGGTGCATTCATGTTTTTACTTTTGCTTTTATGTGTAATTTTTATTTTCTTTTTTCAACTTGATAACAAATTTGGGATTAAGCAAACAATATTATTGTTTCCATATTTTATTTTGGGATTCACTTTAAAAAAATATCCTTTTTTAAAGAAAAAAGTATTAGCATATAAGCATGTTTATTTGTTGATATTTTTACTAGCTATTTATTTTTGGAAAAGAGTTGATCCTATTTTAGTATATCAAAATTATTTACTTACTAACATTTTCACTCTAGGAGTAAAAACGTTTATTTCTATGGTTGGCGTAATTGCTTTTTTTTCAATATCTGAACAGTTTAATAAAAATATTTCTTTTGTACAAGAAATTGGAAAAAGTACAATAGGAATTTATGCGATACATTTTTTTATTTTAAATTATTTTGTTTTTTTATTTAAACAAGTAAACTCAATAATTTTATTTTACTTTTTAATAATATTGGTTTCATTCTCTGTTCTATTTGTGAGTTACGGGATCACAAAAATTTTGGTATCTAATAAATTTAGTTCCATTATTTTTCTCGGGATTAGAAAATAGTCAAAAGCGATATCTAAGAAGCGTGTTATAGAAATGGCTAGAATTCTTCATGTTATTAATATACCTTTTGTAATACCTTATTTTTTAGGTAATCAGATATCCTTTTTTATTTCAAAAGGTCATTCTGTTTTTATTGCATGTTCACCTCACGAAAAATTATTGGTATATCAAGAAAAATGGAAATTTAATTCTTTAGGGGTTCAAATCAGAAGAAATATTTCACCTATTGATGATTTTTTTGCCGTTTTAAAAATTAGAAAATATATTATCGACAATAAAATAGATACAGTAATTGGGCATACGCCAAAAGGAGCATTTGTAGGTCTAATAGCTGGTTATCTAACACCTATTAAAAAGCGAATATATTTTAGACATGGTTTAATGTATGAAACATCTTCAGGACTAAAAAGGTTTATTTTGATTGCTATTGAAAGATTCACTTCTTATATTGCTACAGAAGTAATTTGTGTAAGTAGTTCGGTTCTTAGTAAAAGTATTTCTGCGAATTTGAGTAAGAAAGACAAATTATCAATTCTGAACATGGGCACTTGTAATGGTGTTGATTCAATTTCTCAGTTTAATAAGGCTTTATTGGACAAATCTGTTAAGAGTAAATTAAAAACACAATTGAAAATTGGATCTGACAATGTCGTTGTTGGCTTTATCGGTAGATTAGCAAAAGACAAAGGAATAAATGAACTGATTCAAGCTTGGAATGAGATTATTTTACATAATCCGAAAATGCTTTTGTTATTAGTTGGCCCACTGGATGAGAGGGATGCAATTGAAGAAGAAGCGTATTTTCAAATAATTAGCTGTCCTCAAATTAGATATATTGGGCAAATCGAAAATCCTGAAGATTATTATGCATTAATGGATATTTTTATTCTTCCCTCTTATAGGGAAGGATTTCCAACTGTTGTTTTAGAAGCATCAGCTATGGAATTGCCTGTTATTACCACAAAAATGACAGGCTGTATTGATTCAATACTGGAAAATGAAACAGGGATATTCACAGAAATCAATAAAGTTTCAATCGTGCATGCTGTAATGAAATATGTAGATAATCCCACCTTAAGACAAAAGCATGGACAAAGGGGGCGTCAATTTATAGAAGAAAATTTTGCACAGATGAAAATTTGGCAAGAAATTGAAAGAATAGTTTCATGAGAATTTATATTACAGGCGCATCCGGATTTGTAGGTAAAAATCTAGTTTCATTTTTATTATCTCTAAATAAGCACTCTGTAAATACAGGAAAAGTAAGGTTTGATAATTTTGATTATGAGATATACGACGATATTATAATTCATTTAGCGGGCAAAGCACATGATCTTAAAAAGATACCTAATTCTGAAGAATATTATAATGCAAATACTGAGTTAACAAAAAAAGTATTCGATGCATTTTTAGCATCAAATGCAAGGACTTTCATTATGTTAAGTTCGGTTAAATCTGTTGCTGATGAAGTAGAAGGGCTTTTGACTGAAGATACAATTCCCAACCCTAAAACTGCATATGGTAAAAGTAAACTATTAGCTGAAAATTATATTTTGAACCAAAAAATACCACAAAATCGAAATGTATTTATTCTTAGACCTTGTATGATTCATGGTCCAGGAAACAAAGGAAATTTGAATTTACTTTTTAAGATTGTAAGTAAAGGGCTGCCTTGGCCATTAGGCGCTTATCAAAATAGAAGATCTTTCTGTAGTATTGATAATCTGTGTTTTATTATTGATGAATTGATTGAACGAGACGATATTCCTTCAGGAGTTTATAATGTTGCTGATGATGAACCAATGTCGACAAATGAACTAATTACCTTAATAGCCAACTCGCAAAATAAAAAGACAAATATTCTTTTATTACCAAAAAAATTAATAAAATGGATAGCTAAGATGGGAGATGTTTTAAAACTGCCATTGAACACTGAAAGGTTGCAAAAATTAACAGAAAGTTATTTAGTTAGTAATAGCAAAATAAAAAGAGCAGTGGGTAAGGAGTTACCAATAACGGTAAGTGAAGGGCTAAAAAAAACTTTCAAATCATTTAATAAGAATGCTTAATAGATTAATTGCTTTATTTTTTTTACTATTATTCTCTCCAATATTTTTAATTATTGCCTGTTTCATTTTTTTTGAGGATGGGTCACCAGTTTTTTTTCAACAAAAAAGGGTAGGGGCTAATTATAATTTTTTTCAAATCTATAAGTTTAGAACAATGAAAAAAGATACACCAAATGTTGCTACTCATTTATTGAATAATCCGACTCAATATTTGTTAAAAATAGGGGAATTTCTTAGAAGAATGAGTTTGGATGAATTACCTAATTTAATTAATATCGTAAAGGGAGAAATGGTTTTTGTTGGGCCAAGACCGGCTTTGTATAATCAAGATGATTTGATGGCTTTAAGGTTGAAAACCGGTATTGATCAATTGAAACCCGGTATTACAGGTTGGGCTCAAATTAATGGTAGGGATGAAATTTCGATTGAAGAAAAAGTTGCTTATGAAAATGAATACCTTGCAAAAAAATCATTTCTTTTTGATTTCCAGATTATTTTAAGGACTTTTTCAAATGTTTTATTGAGTAAGGGGGTAAAGCATTAGGGTTTCTATAAATAAATTATTTCAAACAATAAAGAAATTATATGGAGCATACAACAGATGAAATGTCATTAAAAGAACTTATAGTTAAGATTAAAGAATGGTATTTTTATTTCCTTTCTAAATGGGTAGTTATTTTTGTAGCAGGCATCTTAAGTGCTACAGTTGGTTTGACATATGCATGGTATCAAAAACCAATTTATACTGCAATAACTACTTATGCTTTAGATGATGAAAAGAGCGGTGGGGGTATGAGCGGGGCATTAGGCTTAGCAAGTTCTTTAGGGTTTGATTTGGGTGGAACTGGTGCAGGTGGAGCATTTGGGTCAGCTAACTTAATGGAATTGATGCATTCCAGATCCTTGATTGAGAAAACTTTGTTATCAGAAGTTATAGTGGAAGGAAAGAAAATGAGTTTAGCTGATTATTACATTGATGTTAATAATCTTAGAGAAGGATGGGCTAGTAAACCACAATTTAATAAAGTTCATTTTCCTTTTAATCTAAATCGGGAGAATTTTACAAGGATACAAGATAGCATTTTGGGCAATATCTATGCTACAATGGATAAAGATCAATTGAGCATAACCCAAAAAGACAAAAAGGTTTCAATAGGAACAATTGAAGTAAGATCCGTAAATGAAAATTTTGCAAAATTGTTTTGCGAAACATTGGTGAAAGAAGTCTCTGATTTTTATATTGATACGAAAAGCCACAAGGCACGCAATAATGTGATTATTCTTCAGAAGCAAGCAGATTCAGTGCGAGCAGAATTAAATAGTGCCATAACGGGGGTTGCTGCTGCAAATGATAATGTGTTTAATTTAAATTCTGCTTTGAGTGTTAAAAAGGCGTCTGTAGGCAGGCGGCAGGTAGACGTAACTGCAAATACAGCTATCTTGACTCAATTAGTAGCTAACTTAGAAATGGCTAAAGTTGCTTTACTAAAGGAAACGCCATTATTCCAAATCATTGACAAACCTATTTTGCCATTGAAGAAAGAGAAATTAGGAAAATTAAAAAGTTTGGTAATTGGAGGATTACTGGGTGGATTTTTAGCAATTTTGTTTTTAGCATTTAAGAAAATAGGAAAGAATATTATGGAAGATTAATGATTTTATATGTTAAATGAAAGAGAACCAATATGAGAAAATACCTGCTGAAAATAAAGCAATATAGTATGCAATCCTCATCCGCTAAAGCTTCGGAGGATTTTATCCTCTTTCGTTAAAACTGAGGAGGGTTTTACCCTCCTTCGCATAAAGCTACGGAGTGTACCCCTCCTTTATTAAAGTTTCGAAGGGCAGGCTACCAATTATAGATAATGCTTAAAAACCCGTGTATATTTACCGGGTTTTTATTTTGTATCCATGCATAATTGGTTGAACTCACAGCTTGTAACTGTGCGTTCAAGATTATTTTATTGAGTTGATGCTGAAATAGAAAACCCGCTGAAATATCATTCCATATAAAATCTCTTGCTCCGTTTGAACCTGACGGTAAATCTATATAAGTGGGGAATGGGTCATGTACTATTTTTTGAATAAAAATTCCCAAATTCTTTGATCCACTTATCAACTTTACATTAAGTGTTTGAATATTAGAACCGATTCCAAATCCTGCACCAACAATTCTGCTTTGGTTTGTATAACCTCCCTGATATAGATACCAATAACCTGATGGTATTCGTATTGTATAATCTATCGGTTGAGCTAAATGAGTTATTTCTGCATTTACATCGAACCATTTATTGTTAGAAAGTAAGAACATTTTTTTTACTCCTACCGTAAAAGCAGCAGCATGCTCCGGACTCATTAAAAAATCCCGTAAGTTTTGTGTATTGTCATTCCAGCCATATTCGGCATATATTTCTGCATGTGCTCTTTGAAAAAGATATCTGGCGTTAACAGAAATCATCTGTTTTAAATGTTGCGAACCATTAGAATATGTACCGCCGCTTCTGAAAAGCCCTATAAAAACAGGTAAATAATTGTGAATAAAACCGTCATGCTCTCCAATATAGTTGTGATAAGTATAAGCAACCCTATTAAACCCCAGAAACAGGCCTTTAATCCATTTAGGATTATAAGATATGGTTAGTGCATTTACATAACGCCAACTGAGGCTGTCTAAGTTGGGGTCAGGAGGTAATCCCAAATAATTATTCTGCGCATAATAAAAAGTAATCAGATCTTTATTCTCCAGCAATACACTCGTATCCTCCGTTAACTTTCCCCCGATCAACTGAAATTCAAAATTACCAATCGCTGTTTTAATAGGCCTGATAGTATTCAAAGTTAGATGCAAGAAACCAGGCGCATTATTACTCATAAGCAATGAGTTTTGAATGCCCGGTCCCCACCACATATTCTCAGTAGAGACCCCAAAAGAAATTGCATTCACATTCAAGCGGATACTTGATTGCCCCGCAAAAACATGGTAATAGGGCCCTTTTGTGGGTGCACCATATTGAGAACTGTATTCAAAATTAGGGTTTGCTGCATAAACCGCTTCTGGTTTAAACTGAACACTGAGCGGACCATAGGATGCGAAAAATCCTGTTGAAATAAATCCCTGTATTCCCTTTGCATCGATCATGCCGGCATGGTTCCAGCCATAGGGATGGTGGCTGTTAAATTCTGATTCGACTGTAAGGGGTAATAATTCAAAAACCCCTTTCTCATTGCCGAAATATTTTCTAACTGTTTTGATATTGCAGTTTGGATCGATCAGGCGATAGATGCTATCAGTCGTTAATGTATTGTCTGTAAAAAAAGGACGGGAGCTGAGTGAATATTTAAGATCGAGCTTTCCTTGTAATTGCAGTGTTCGTAAAGATTCATCCAGGATGGGCATGCCAACAGGGATAGTTTGGGCATATAGATATATAGTTGAAAACAAAAGAATGAATATGCTTATCAAAAAGGACTTCATGTTAAGGATGAATTTCTTTCAAAAGTAGGGGAAGATGAGGAAAGAAGGAACAAGGAACAAGAAGCAAGAGGGAGAAAGTCAGGAGTCATTAGTCAGGAGTCGGGAGACAAGAACCAAGGAACAAGAAACAAGAACCAAGGAACAAGAACCAAGGAACAAGGGACAAGAAGGAGAAAGCGGAGAGAAGTCTGAAAGTCAGGAAGACCGAAAGTCGTTCATCCTTCGCCGAGACTATGGATGATAAATAAAGTTACGGAGGATAAAGAGTCGGGAGAAGTCGGAAAGAAGGAAAGTCAGTTCAATCTGAAAAAATAATCAATCCTTTGTTGTACATTTGGACAACTTTTATATCTTTGAATTTTGAAAGAAAATCAAAAAATACGGACAATAATTTTCTACAAAGAGAAGAAGCTGGTTGAGTTATTTATTTGATATTCCTTATTGCACTTTTTCGGCTGCAACATCGTTGAATTTTTCGCCATAGTAACCAACTATGACTGCAAAATTCGCCTTGTTTCGCTCAAAAATAACCGATGGGTAATTCCATAAACCATATTTAGACAGCTTCTTAAACATTTGGAAGGAACAGACAAGCTTTTTGAAATTCGGGTTCAAAATGGCAACGACATTTTCAGAATATTCTGTTTTTTCGATGAAGGGAACTTAGTGGTGATAACAAATGGCTTTCAAAAGAAAACGCAAAAGACACCGAAACAGGAAATTGAAAGAGCTTTAAAAATAAAAAATGAGTATTATGAAAACAAATAAAAATATAAAAACACTTGCAGAATTTAAGGATGAACATTATGGCAAAGCAGGTACAAGTAAGCGCGACAAACTGGACAAAGGCTTTGAAAGCTTCAAACTTGGTGCCCTGATCCAAGAAGCAAGGCTTGAACAGGGTTTGACACAAGAGCAACTTGCTGACAAATGCGGAACAAATAAAGCATACATCTCAAGAGTAGAAAACAATATTAAAGACGTTCGTATTTCAACTTTGCAAAAAATTGTTGAACTTGGTTTTGGCGGGCAATTACAATTATCTATCAAGCTGTAAAACAAGAAAGGGACAACAAGGTATTTATCCAGTAATTAGGTTATATGGAACTACAGGATATAGATTTAACTACATGCCGATGCAATGCGCAGAGTCCCTGCGGAGACTCTGTTGAGAAAAAATAATATGAATAATTGGAAAGTAATAAAAACAGAAGCTTATTATAAAAAAGCAATCAAACGCACTATGGAAATATTCCATTCAGCACAAGCCACACCTGAAGCTGATGAACTGGATTTATTGCTGGTACTCGTAAAAGATTATGAAGATAAAAATATTGTAATGCCTGAACTCGATCCTATTCATGCTATCAAACTGAAGATGGAAGAACAGGGGTTAAAAGCAAAAGACCTTGAGCCATTCATTGGAACGAAAGGTCATGTATCATCTATCCTTTCCGGTCGTAGGGAACTAACATTGAAGATGGCACAAAAATTAAAAGATTATTTGAAACTTCCTTCTGATGTATTTATGCAACAGACCACGTAAAATATTGTACACTGCTATCTGTGGATCAAGAAACAAGGAACAAGAAACAAGAAACAAGAATCAAGAAACAAGAATCAAGAAACAAGAATCAAGAGACAAGGAGCAAGGGACAAGAGACAAGAAGAAGCAAGTCGGGAGTTGTTAGTCAGGAGGCAAGAAAAAAGGAACAAGAGTCAAGCGACAAGAGGGAGAGAGTTAGGAGTCGTTAGTCAGGAGTCGGGAGAAGAAAGGCCTTTGGTCTTTAGTGAAGAAATTAGTGAATGAGGTCATTTGATAACTCGTGTATCGTGAGTTGTGAGAAGTCGGAAAGACGGAAAGTCAGAAAGACCGAAAGAAAGGAGTCGTTAGTAAAAGAGTCGGGACTATAAAGAAGGACTTAGTGAATGAAGCAATTAGACAATTCGGTAATGGGGGAGGAAGATAGCCGGGAATCGTTAGTCAGGAGTCGGGAGAAGTTGGAAAGTCAGGAAGACCGAAAGTAGTGAGCAAGAAATAGCAATTAGTCGGGAGTCAAGAAGAAGAAATTAATGAATGAGACAATGAGACAATTGGGCAATGATTTTGACGTCAAAAAATAGCAAAGGACAGCAGGTGTATTAACAACTTTTAAAAAATATTTTTCTAATTTAGAAAAATATTTTCCTTTTTAGCAACTACTATAATAAATACTCATTAATTTTGGTATAATGGTAATCATCTCTTGGGTACTTCTTAGGGAATTCATAAAAAATCATCCAACTGCAGCTGAACCTTTAAATCGTTGGTATGATATTGTTGATATGGCTGACTGGAGCAACCTGGCTGATATCAAGGCTACATTTAACAATGTTGATTATGTAGGGAATGATAGATATGTTTTTAATATTAAAGGCAATGAATTCAGGTTGGTAGCAATGATTCATTTT
>Ga0316218_1001223_pt1 | contig 29076 bp, 19 predicted proteins | sample TBH18003metaG_FD_203634 | JGI IMG/M metagenome (GOLD analysis project Ga0316218, IMG submission 203634) | Freshwater microbial communities from Trout Bog Lake, Wisconsin, USA - TBH18003 | ecosystem: Environmental > Aquatic > Freshwater > Lake > Hypolimnion/Profundal zone | place: USA: Wisconsin...
TTACAGGCTTGCCAACAACCAGGTGAAGCTCACCGTTCTGGGCAATGATGTCGTCCATGTTGTGCGGATCAGACCAGTCCTGGCCGAGGATATTGTTAGCATCATTGATGTTGCGGAAAGTCCTTTTACCGAGCTCATTGTCTTTACCCGGGTAGCGAACGATCCAGTTGAACTGCTTGCCTACCACCTCAACGACAGTAGCATTTGCAGGTGCATCCGATGTTGCTGCACTCCAGTTCTTAAGACCAATAGCTACCAGAACAGCCATTGCGAGGGCCGGAACCGTTGTCCACAAAACTTCGAGTTTATTGCTGTGCGGGAAGTAGAAAGAAGTGCGTTTCTCTGACGACTGGTAGCGGAATGCGAACCAGAACAGCAGCGCCTGAGTAGCGAAGAACACGATACCTGTTACGGTGATGGTCACCTTGAACATCATGTCATAGTTAACACCGTTCTCGCAGGCGGCAACCGGCAGCAATTTGTCTTTCAGCGCTTCGTTGCACTCCCAGATACCCCAGATGCCGAGAATGAAGAACAGCACCAGCAACCAACCGATAGCCCGGTTGGTGCGCGCCTTCACCCTCTCCTGCCCCTGTATCGACGCCGCGTATTCACTTGCCTTTCCAATCTGGTAAATGATGACAAAGACCAGAACTATCAAAAATATTGTTATAAATCCCGACATGGTCGTTCAGCTTATTTTCTATTTAATGTAATCAATTCAAATTCAAAATTCATATTAAGATACCAACACCGTTGTTTCTTTGAGCAACAGGTTATTGGCAGGTATCAGGGATGCCTTGGCCAGTGTGCGGGCAACTGCAGCAATCAGGATACCCACGAAGCCAATGAATACGCCTATTTCGTACCAATTGATCTGCCAGTTAGCACCCAGCGGACCAGGCATGATCATCTGATAGAAATCGAGCCAGTGACCAAATATGATAACCATAGCCATGAATGTAACCGTAAAATAGTTACGCTTGCTTGGGCGGGCCATCAATATAAGGATTGGCATAATGAAGTTGATAATAAAATCGGCATAGAACAGCACGCTGTAAGGACCCTGCTGGCGAAGTTTGAAGTAAACAGTTTCGTCAGGGATATTGGCGTACCATATCAGCATATACTGGGCAAACCAAAGGTAAGTCCAGAAGATACTGAAGGCGAACATGAATTTTCCGAGGTCGTGCATGTGCTCTTTGGTCACCAGAACGAGGTTGCCCTGGTTCTTAAGGTAGATAACCCACAACATAATGAGCGACATGCCGCTTACGAATGCGCTTGCGAAGTTGTACCAGCTAAAAAGGGTAGAGAACCAGTGTGCCTGAGTGCTCATTACCCAGAACCAGGGTATAGTGCTCATCTGAGACAGACCATAAACGATGAGGAACAGGCCTGAGAGGCGGAACACCTTCCAGTATATTTTAGTATCGTTCTTGCCGGCAGACTGCTGAGCAATGGACATAGCGCGGAACTTGTAACCGAAGAATGCCCACAGGCCAACTGTAACTACTGAGAAACCCACGAACATGCCTGGGTTAAGGAATGCTTTTTTACCAAGAAGCACTGCATCGTTGCCGGGAGTAACCCAGGGATATATAGGATTGTTGCCTGAATGATCGCGGAAACCAAATATGATGCACAAAGAAACGATCAATGTGATGGTACCGAATATCCAGAAGTTAGCACCGATAGATTCGGGAACGCGCTTGTAAGCTACGATCCAGCTACCCTGAGCCAACGTAACGGCAGCCTGGATGAAGATGCTGGCGCCGGTAACGAATGAGAAGAACACTGCATCGTGCAGCAATACTGTCCAGAAGCGAGTTCTATCGGCATCCGTATGGTTGCCCATGAGCAAAAACGCTATACCACATACCAGCGAAACCACTCCAACCAGTATCATTACCATGCTGGTGGATTTTAAGCGCGCGGGTACTACAAATTGGTCATTCATTTTATTCAACTTTTTGAGAAGTACTTATTTAATTTTTTTACTTGGTTTTGGCCGGTGCCATGTCTTTTTTGTCGTCAGCCTTTGGTGCTGCTGCTGCGCTGTCTGCCTTAGGTGCAGCTGTTCCAAAAGCGAAGGCATCGCCTCCGTTCTCAGACTGCATCTTCTTGATATAAGCGATCACCATCCAGCGCTGCTTTGCATCGAGCTGGCTGGCGTATGAGCCCATAGCGTTCTTGCCATATTTAACAGCAGCATACATCTGGCCTACCGGCATGTGCAGATTCTTAGGGTCTTTGAAGTTGGCCGGCATTGCAGCAAACTTGCCGCTTGCATAGAGCGGTCCCTGACCATCCATGGCCGTACCATGGCATATTGCACAATAGATATTAAACAGCCTGCCGCCTTCCTTCATCTCGTCTTCGGAGAAGCGCATGGCAGTAGTGTAAGTTTTGTAAGCATTGGTATCGCCCTGGGCAAGGTGATCGGGCATAGCATGACCACGCGCTATTGTGCCCTCAACAGGCAAACGGCTGGTCTGTCCATCCGCGAAGTTTGGATTCGACGTATATGCGTCGTATGCACGCGAATAGGTCATATCAGGAGCATATATATGCCCTGGCGTGCGACGAATATTTCCCGAATCGCAAGAGGCGAGTCCCAGGGTTATCGCCAGGCCTGCTACCACTATGCTTTTTATCTTATTCATATTCAGAGTAAAAATTCAACTTAAAAAAATTCCAAATCTCAAATTCAGATCTGCTGTGACAGTCTATCCTGCATTCAGCGCTTCATATTCTTCAGCCTGATCCCAGCGGCCATACCACCAGCCTTCTTCGGCGTGTTGTACGGACGTTTCTTTTGCACCGGTCGATTTCAGGAATGCAATTGCATCGTCCTGAGAGGTATGGTTGTTCAATTCCAGAACAATGACGAACATATCGTCGCTCTGGCGCGGGTGGAACACATGCTTCTTAACACCTGGCATGATCTGGTTGAGGTAGCAGAAAGTAAGCACCATGCCTACCGCTGCAAACAGAACCGTAAGCTCGAAAGTAACAGGTATCCAGGCCGGCAGGGCGAAGTGTGGTTTACCACCGTAGTTGATCATCCAGTCTGAAGTATATATCCAGGAGATGAAACCCACGGCAGTGGAAGTTCCGCACAAGCCATAGATAAAGCCGGCTATGTGCAGGTCGGTTTCCTTGAGCCCCATAGCGGCGTCGAGGCCATGCACCGGGAACGGCGTATATATATCATGCATTTTGTAGCCGCTGTTGCGCACTTTCTTTACTGCGGGGAACAGAACTTCCTCGTCGTCGTAAGCTGCTACTGCAAATTTCTTAACTGCCATTTTATTTTGATATTCTTGATTTATACAATCGATTACCGTTAATACAACTTAGTGTGCTACTGCGTGTTCTTCTTCGTGCTCGTGATGCGAAGTATGGCTCACGAATTCTTCTTCGCTCATATCTTCCAGCTTAGCCATTCCCTTCTTATAATTCTCACCGGAGGTCTTCAATACGAACTTGATCTCAGATACAGCAATTACCGGGAAGTATTTGGCGAACAGGAAGTAGCAAGTGAAGAACAGTCCGAATGTGCCGAGGTAGAAACCAACTTCCGGCCATTGCGGGCTATAGTATGCCCAGCTTGAAGGCAGCCAGTCGCGATACAGTGATGTAACGATGATCACGAAGCGCTCGAACCACATACCGATATTCACCACGATAGACATAACGAAAGTGAACGGGATGTTGCGGCGGAGTTTCTTTACCCAGAAGAGCTGCGGAGAAACCACGTTACAAGTCATCATTGCCCAGTAGCTCCACCAATATGGGCCCATGATACGCCATTTGAACGCAGCCATTTCGCCCCATGACTGGCTGTACCAGCTAATGAAGAGCTCAGTGAGGTAAGCGATACCCACGATAGAACCAGTGAGTACGATCACCTTGTTCATTGCTTCGAGGTGACCTATAGTAATATATTCTTCGAGTTTGAGGATCTTACGGGTGATCACGAGGAGGGTGTTCACCATCGCGAAGCCGGAGAATACCGCACCCGCAACGAAGTATGGCGGGAAGATAGTAGTGTGCCAGCCCGGTATAACCGAAGTAGCAAAGTCAAAAGATACGATGGTGTGTACGGAAAGTACAAGCGGAGTAGAGAGACCTGCCAGAACGAGGGCAAGAGCTTCCTGGCGCTGCCAGTTCTTGGCAGTACCTGTCCAGCCGAATGAAGCAACACCATAGGCGAAGCGGCGGAATTTGGTCTTTGCCCTGTCGCGGATGAGCGCGAAATCGGGAACGAGGCCTGAATACCAGAACAGCAACGAAACGGTGAAGTAAGTAGAGATCGCGAACACGTCCCACAGAAGCGGAGAGTCGAAGTTAGGCCACAGCGGACCACGGGTGTTAGGCAAAGGAAGTACCCACATGGCATCCCACACACGACCCATGTGCCATATAGGGAACTGACCTGCACACATTACGGCAAAGATGGTCATGGCCTCAGCGGCGCGGTTAACGCCCGTACGCCAGCCCTGGCGGAACAGCAAAAGGATAGCGGAGATAAGCGTACCTGCGTGACCGATACCTACCCACCACACGAAGTTGGTGATATCCCAACCCCAGCCAATGGTACGGTTAACACCCCATGTACCCAAACCCCAGTACACAGCCCAACCCACGGAAAAGATACCGAATGCGAGCAGCGCAAGGGAGAAGAAAAAGCCCACATACCACATGCGCCCCGGCTTGCGCTCGATAGGCGATATGATATCTTCCGACACCTGGTGGTAGTCTTTGTTCCCATCAACGAGCGGCTCTCTTACAAACGATTCGTACTTAATATGCATAGCACGTTTTTTTACAAAGTCAGAAGTCTAAAGTCAATACCCCAACCTAAATCTCTGACCGCTTTTTTATTTTTTTACTTGTTAAACTCTTTTTTAGCAGATAGTAGTTAGTACTTAGCAGATAGTCTTTTTACTTTTCCTTTCTATTATCCCTTGTTTTATTTTCAGCCACTTTCACATTTCCGCCCCTTCACATTCCACATTAAATGTGGTCTTGCAACAGGCCGTTCTTCTTTTCATCTTTCACTACGCTTTCTTCTGCATTGCGGATCTTGGCGAGGTAGTTGATGTTAGGCAGCGTGTGGATGTGCTCCAGAACGTAGAATGTACGTTCCTTCTGCTCTTCCCTGCGCAGCTTGAAGATGGCGCTCTCCTTATCGTTCACGTTACCGAATGTGATAGCGTCTGTAGGACAAGCCTGTTGACAAGCGGTGCGTGCCTCGCCATCCTTCATCGGGCGGCCCAGCTTTTTGGCGGCCAGTTTGGCATCCTGCAGGCGCTGAACGCAGAAGGTACATTTTTCCATTACACCACGGCTGCGTACCGTAACGTCCGGATTGAGCACCATGCGGGTGAGGTCGTCGTTGATATCATCGCGGCGGCCATCTTCATAGATGTTGTCAGCGAAGCAATCTGCACCGTTCCAGTCCATCCAGTTGAAGTGACGAACTTTATAAGGGCAGTTGTTAGCGCAATACTTGGTACCGATGCAACGGTTATAAGCCATCTGGTTGAGGCCTTCGCTGCTGTGGTTGGTAGCTGATACCGGGCAAACGTTTTCGCACGGAGCGTTATCGCAATGCTGGCACATCATTGGCTGGAACACGGTCTGGATAGAATCCGGATCGTTCGGCATACCCGCGAAGTAGCGGTCTATGCGTATCCAGTGCATTTCGTGGTTCTTCAACACGTGGTCTTTACCTACAACAGAAACGTTGTTCTCAGCCTGGCAGCCCATAACGCAGGCGCCGCAACCGATGCAACTGTTGAGATCGACCGACATACCCCACTTGATGCCGTTGTATTCGTAGTTAGGATAGAGGGTGCCGTTCTCGCGATAGCCCTCCTCTATCTTGTTCATATCCAGCTCTCCTTTCGATTCTGTACCTTCTTCAGTTACAGGCTCGTGAGAGAATTCCCTGATCTCCTCAAGGCGCTCGTCAATGAGTACGTTCGGATTCTTAGAGAATTCGTCGAGTGTATATTCGTGGATCACCGGACGAGCTTCAGAGCTGAAGTGCGTCTGTGTGATGGCCACATCATATTTATCAGCTGTCTTATCCACCTTGGCGGTGTTGAAGCTGATGAATGTCTGACCGTTATAGGTAACAAACGGGAAAGCATTCTTGCCACCCGCAGTTGCATCGCTGGCTGCTGCGCGGCCCACACTCTTTGCGCGGCCATAACCTGTAGCAATAGCGATGACATCGTTGTGCATACCTGGCACCACTACTACCGGCATCTTTACATTGTAGCCGTTAGGAGCAGTTACAGAAACGACACGCTTCTTGCTGTCCACTTCGGTGAAGCCGGTCAGCTCGGAGTCCATTGCTGCGGCCATTTTGGGAGACATACATACGTAGTTGTCCCAGGTAGCCTTGGTGATCGGATCGGGCATTTCCTGCAGCCATGGGTTGTTGCTCCATGCGCCACCGTGGCCGATAGCTATTTTCTGGTAAACCACCACTTCGGTGCCACCTGCAGATTTCATTGCCTGAACTTTGCTCATCGCATCGTTCACGTTGCCGGTGAATGCCACACCGCCCATTGCCATGTCGCCTGCGGGCTCACTGATACCATCCTGAAGCGCTTTCTCAAACGCTTCCTGGCCACCCAGCTTGCTCATCCAGTATTGTTTCCAGAATGCCTCGTAGCCACCTGCTGTGCCGGTCCACACCATCAGTGTGTCCTGCAGTGAACGGGTCTTGAACAGCGGGGCTATGCCCGGCTGCATGAGGCTGAAGTAGTTGGTCCTTGGCTCAGCATCGCCCCAGCTTTCGAGGTAATGATGATCAGGGATGATGTATTTACATTTCTGAGCGGTCTCGTCCATGCGTTCTGCAAAAGATACAGACACCGGGACTTTAGAAAGACCGTCAGCGAATTTTTTTCCGTCGAAGTAATCGTAAACCGGGTTAACGCCGTGGATGAATACAGAACCAACCTGGCCTGCAGCCATAGCATCGGTAAGGGCAACCATATCGGCGTCGATACCCTGCCTGTAGTTAGACATTACAGACCAGTTGATGGTAGTGCCGTTGGCACCGATCTTATCGTTGATGGCGTTGATCACGGTCTGCACAGCAACATCGTTGCTGCCGCAAACCACCATGCCATTGCCTTTCTTCAGATCGGCAGCAGCTTTGGTGACCATATCGCTGAGTTTGGCGCTTGGCAACTGAACCTTTGCACCGCCGGTAACCTCGTTGTACAGCGCCATTGCCACCATACCCATTTCAGAAGGACGGCAGGTAGCGCGAACATCGGCAGCAGCACCGGTGATAGACAGAATAGATTCAACCTGGTAGTGCTTAGACAGCCTCAGCGATTTTGCGCTGATCTTGCGGCCCTTTGAGTAAGATTTAGCAAACTCGACAGGAGACAGCCAGGTACCAAGGAAGTCGGCGCCTATGCTGACAACGGTCTGGGCTTTATCGAAATGATAGCCAGGCAGCATGCGCTTGCCGTAGCTGGCCTCATTGGCCAGCAGCATGCCTGAGTAAGAAACCGCATCATAAACAACGTGCTTGATGTTGGTATTCTTGGCCAGGAACTGAGTGATGATCTCTTTTGTAGTAGGGCTGAGTATGGAACCGGTGACGAGGTAGCCCGGTTTGCCGGCAATACCTTCTTTAACCACGCGGTCTATAGCGTCGAAAGTTGATTCCTGCAGCGTAGCGTCGTTATCTTTTACCACTACATTGCCAGGGAAACGTAAACGGGCTTTATCGTAAAGATTAAGGACCGACGCCTGCACACGGGCAGAAGTACCGCCGCGGGTAACAGATGACATTTCGTTACCTTCTACTTTAATAGGACGGCCATCGCGTGTTTTGATGACAACAGCGCAATAATCGCCGTTATCAACAAATGTAGAGGCGTAGTAGTTAGGAACGCCCGGAGTAATGTCTTCAGGCTTTATGGCATAAGGGATGGCTTTGCGCACCGGCATTTCGCAGCTTGCAACCACGGTTGCCGCCAGTGTACTGAAGCCCAGGAATTTCAAAAAGTCACGGCGGGGCGTATTAGCTCCGAGGATATTCTCGCTCAGATCGAATGGCAATTCTTCTCTGAACTCGTTTTCCGCAACTTCCTGGTGTGCAGTTGGATTTTTCAACTCTTCCAGGCCCGACCAATATTTCTTTTGAGACATATTATTTATTCAAAAAAGTCAAAATAATTCAATTTTATATTTTGCATGCACCCTACACAGGGCGCCGCTTTCAGCCAATTAGTAGTGGCATTTCTGACACTCCGTACCGCCCAGTTCAGCTTCGGTAACACCTGTACGTGTACCATCCTTCAGTTCCTTACGGTATTTCTGGAAGATGCTATAGTAATCGTTACTGCTGAATGCAGATACTTCGGTCTGGCGGTGACAGTTGATACACCAGCCCATAGAGAGCGGAGCGAACTGATATACTTCGTCCATTTCCTGTATCTGGCCATGGCAACGCTGACACTGAATCTGGCCAACCTTCACGTGCTGAGAGTGGTTGAAGTAAACATGGTCGGGGAGGTTGTGGATCTTAACCCACTGTATAGGCTTGGCATCTATTGAACCATCAGCTTTCAGCTTGTATTTACCTGCAGCGGCATCCCAGCCTGCATATTCATACAGTTTGTGGATCTCTTCGGTACCGTTGTGTGTTTTGCCTTCAGCATCTACCAGGGGGTCCTGGCCAACGCCGGTATATTCCTTGATCTGTTTGTGACAGTTCATACAGATGTTGGGTGAAGGGATCATTGCCTGCTTGCTCTTTTCAGCACCAGCGTGGCAATACAGACAGTTGATCTGGTTGATGCCTGCATGCACTTTATGGGAATAGAATATTGGCTGCGCCGGCTGATAGTTCTGCTGGCGACCTTCGTTGATGGCGCCATTTACGATCCAGTAACCGGCAAGCATGAACAGGATGATGGCTACTAATGCAATCACTACCTTATTGCGATAGATCGGAATTTCTTTTTCGTTGGTGATACCCTCAGCATCGTTAGCTGCGCGGCGCAGGCTGCTGTTGGCGCGCCACAGGATAACTACCAGAACAAGGAGGGAAAGCGTGATAATGGTATAGAGCCAGCCATTGCTTTCTGCAGGAGCGGCGTTGCCTCCACCAGCAGCAGGTTCAGCAACAGGCGCTTTGTAATCGTCCACATACTTGAGGATAGCGTCGATCTCATCGGTTGACAACTGCGAGAAGGCAGTCATCTGGGTGTGGTTGAATTTGTTGTAAATGGCCACCGCATCCTTGTCGCCAGACGCTATGAGCGCTGATGAATTGTGGATCCAGTTGTATCCCCACTGCTTGTTGGGGAACGTTTTGTCAATGTTTTGCAGCGCAGGACCTGTCGCATCTTTGAGCGGGTTGTGACAGGCAGCACAGTTAGACATGAACAGAGCCTTACCATCCGGGGCCGCAAAAGCTGAGTTATTGAACAGGAGCAAAGCAATTAATACTGCGAACGCGCTCCGGGAGCAGGTACGAAACAGTTGCATTATTGATTCTGACACAAGCGTGATTTTGAAAATTAACTTTCCCTTATATAAAAAGCGTTGGCAAAACTACAACACAAACCCGAAAAGTAAAACACATTTTTCAAAAAATCTTTCTCAATACTGGCGCGGGTTTCAGCCGATTTTTGCCAATAATAAATTTTCAAATGTCATTTTTTTGTCAGCAAAAATGGGAGTGAAAATAGTGCTTATTTGTTGCCAGGACTGCAATCATTTCCCGCTTGTGAAAAGGAATTTAATTACCGGTACCAGGTATCCACCGGCATACATGGCGGCAAATCCTCTTTGTTAATGACACTTAAAGTGCTCAAAAGGCTCTTTGCAATTTTCACATTTGTAAAGTGCCTTACATGAAGTGGGCCCGAACCGGCTGACCAGTTGGGTGTGTTTTGATCCGCAACGTGGACACTCCACTTCTTCCTCTTCAAAAAGGCCCAGTGCAGTAAATGCTTTGCGATTGGGAGGGGCTATTCCATATTCTTTCAGCTTGCGCTTGCCGTCTTCGGTCATCCAATCGGTCGTCCAGGCGGGGCTTAGCTGCGGCTCTACGGTGATATTGCGGATGCCATGCCCCAGCAGCGCCATGCGGATGCCCACAGCGATGACATCCATAGCCGGGCAGCCGCTATAGGTGGGTGTTATGGTCACTTTTACGTTGTCTCCGGTAGTGTCCACAGAACGCACGATGCCCAGATCCAGTATTGACAGCACGGGCACCTCGGGGTCTTTCACGTCCGCCAGCCATTGGTACACTTGTTCCCTGGTCACACCCTCCATCAGTTTGCAGATAATAAATGGTTATTGGCCCAGACCTGCCCATAGGGCGTCTTATAGATCAGTGCGGCATCTGCCGGGCGCAGTTGTAGTTCATCCATAGCCGCGGCATTGTGCTCATCGGGCAGCACACTTACTTTCATTTGTACTGTGCCTGCAGGCATCGTAAAAAAATAGCCCATACGCAGCCACAGACCCATATTATCTGTGCTGGTGCGGGTGAGCGCCGTATCGGATCTTATGCGTTGCCCGTGTATATCCATATAGTCTACCCGGCAGTCGGGGCTTTTATAATTCTCGGCAAAGGTCTGGAACCAGCACGACAATTCGAACATGTGCCCGGCTGCCTGTCGCACAACGGGGATAAGTACCGGTGCACTATCCACGCGGGCGGCCTGGCCGCAAATGCCTGGCAGGCGGCCATCGTCCAGATGTGCCACGTAGCTGCCATGCACGGAATCGGTGCACAGGTATTGCCCCGCCTGCAGCGAGGCTGCAAGCCCGATCGCATAATTACGCTGCTGCATATCCTGATAAGTGATGCGGGATGGACAGAGGATGTAAATGGAACTACCGGAAAAATGACCCAGGCTATCTAACCAGGAAAACTGGTCCGTGCATTCCAGCAAATAACGTTCATCGGGCGTCAGCGGTTCATAATCGGGCACAATGACGAGGAACGGCTTGTCGCTGTGCAGATCCTGTAGTAACGGCTTGCTGGTGAACGGGCCACCTACCAGCCGCACCTGACCGAATGCCCGGCCCCATGAGGTGCGCGACATCATGGCATCGATGGTGGGCAGATGCAATTGCAAGCCGGCAACCAGCGATTTGGAAATGCCCATATCTTCAGTTCCAGTGCCTACCCAAAGCTTTTCAGATCCGTTCTCAAAAAAAGGCAATACCAGTATGGCCTGAAAATTGCTCGCGCTGTAGCCGTGGCCTTTGAGAAAGGCAGCCCAATCGTTGTTTTTATTTCCCGCAAGAACATTATAGTCGCGGTAACCTTTGCTGGCCTCTGCGTGAGTAAATTGCACCATGCCCGTGCCCTCCCATGCCCATAACAAGCAGGGCGCGATGAAGACGGTATATGCCAAAATTTTGCGCCCGCTATCCGCCAAAATACGATACCAGTTGCTGACCACAACGGCAGCATACACAGAGGCCACATAATAGAATATCCAGCTAAAACGGCCCAGGGTACGGAACTGGCGAAAGATGGCCACGTGATCAGCGAGCCAATCCATCTTCCAGATGAACGGCACACCCATCCCTAACAGCAACGCACAAAAAGCAATGAGCAGCCAGATGGGCGATATGGGCAATGGGTGAGCAGGGTCTTTTTTCCGCGATAGCAGCGCTGCCGCCAAAGAGATCGCCAATACAACCAACGCGGCGATACCAATATATGCAAACCCTTCGCCACCATCGCTGATGCGGGTGAACAACCGATGACCGGCAAGCGCATTCCATATCGGAGAATGAGGAGATGTGATCATGTCTTTGATATGGCTGCAATTCTGCAGCATGCCGAAAGGCATTACCGGCCGGTCTTTACATGGGTCTGTGACCCGCATGACCCAGCCAAAAATGCCAAACACAGCGAGAACAGCAATTAACAGCGGCACAATTTGCCTGACACGGCCGGCAAACGGCCTTTTTTTATCGAACAGGCAGAAGAAACTATACATGGCCACCCACACCAGCAAAACAGCAACGAAATAGGGATGCAGGAAAGCCGCGACCAGACCCAGCAAAAAAATGTAAATGGCATAACGGCGGGCGTGGGTTTCGTGGTAAATTGCCGTCCAGTAAAAGAGCATAGGAATGACCGCAGGTGATGCCAGAGCGTAGTGAGCAGCCAGCCGGACCTGCTGCGGTGTGAGCATGGTGATGAGCACAGCGAAGATGAGCGCATGCAGTGGACGCACCTTAAAATGTACCAGCAGGCGAAACAGGAATATGACACACAGTACATATCCCAAAGAAATGAACCACCACATGACCGTGAGCGCATGCGGCACGCTCATCAGCCCTTTGAAACAACCAAGCGGAACAGAAAGCAGCGGCTGTCCGTCGGCATATGCGATATGCTCACCGTAAGGATAATTCTGCCCGCCAAACCACCAACCGTTCTCGTACCTTATGTGATACAGGTAGCTGAGCATGTTCTTGCCGCCATCGCCACCAAGCTCCGGAACAACATGCCAGGGCTGGAGCGCAAAATGGGAGAGGATGAGCATAGCAGTACATATCCCTGTAAAAACAGCAATGATGAACCACTTTCGTTCCTGGGTACGGGTCATTTTGAGAAGCCCGGTAATAACGGTTTAACCTGCTGATCTATTACCACTCCATGCCGGGATAAGTGCGCTGCATGAACTGCATTTCGGCCAGGATGTAGCCGAGATGCTCGGTGTGCCGGCCTTCCCGGCCTCCCTGCTGCATCCAGCTATTTGCCGGTACCGGGATGCCTGCCTCGTCGAAAACGGACTTTACATGCGCCTGCCACCGGGGTTGCAATGCCTTCACATCAGGAACAGCTCCGCCTGCCATCAGCTCCTTTTCTGCCGGGCTGGCGTCAAATAGCTCACCGGTGAACATCCAGAGGTCGCCGAGTGCAGCAAGCAGCCTATCCTTACTTTCGGCAGTGCCATCGCCCAGCCGGATGACCCATTCACTGCTCCATTTCATATGGTAAGTGGATTCCTTCAGCGATTTTTCGGCCACTGCTGCCAGTGTAGTATCGTTACTGCTTTGCAGCGCAGTAAAGTACAGGTAATTAAAAGTATCGTAGAAGAAACAGCGCAGTACGGTATAAGCCCAGTCGTGGTTGGGCTGTTCTACCAGCAACACGTTGCGGAAGTCCCAGCTATCGCGCAGAAAGGCGAGGTTATCTTCTGTGACCGCTGCGCCTGAATTGACCATACCCTGCAAAGCCAGGGAAGTAAAAAAGGCGGAGCGTTCGGCCTGGGGCAACTGGTTGAACAGCTCGGCTGCATATTGGTAGAGGCTGCGGGCACGACCCAGGTGATCAAGTGCGGTATTGGTAAGTGCAATGTCCTGTTCCAGTATGGGGCCATGGCCGCACCACTCGCTGAGGCGGTGACCATGGATCATGGCATCGTCGGCAAGTTGTAATATGTATGATAAGTTCATTTTGCTTGGTTGGTGGCAAAAAACAGCCGTGGCAAAAATAGGAAAACGGGAGGGATTATCTGCAAAGCAACAGCCCCGCCGGGGGCGGGGCTGCTTATTTCTTTAAAGTCGCTTACAAACCTTTGCCGTGGCAATTCTTGAATTTTTTGCCGCTGCCGCAAGGGCATGCATCGTTGCGACCTATTTTGGGTGCAGCCTGAACGGGAGTGCGTTTTGCAGCCGAATCTTCCGGTTCGCGGTAGTATTCGTCTTCGCCCATTTCGTCATCCACCTTGTTCACGCGCATCTGGCTCATATCGGTGTGCGGCTGTGGCGCACGCACTGCCTGTGGCGGCGCCTCCTGCACCGGTATGCCGGCACGGATAAGGAAGGACAGGATATCGCGGTTGGTTTCCACCATCATCTGCTTGAAGAGGTTGAACGCTTCAAACTTGTAAATGAGCAGCGGATCTTTTTGTTCGTAAGAGGCCATTCTTACCGACTGGCGCAGGTCGTCCATAGCGCGCAGGTGGTTCTTCCACGCGTCGTCTATCATGGCGAGGGTAATGTTCTTTTCCAGGGCCTGAGTAATAGGATGCGCTTCAAATTCTACTGCGTCCTTCAGCGGCACATAAAGCTGCATGCTGCGGATGCCGTCTGTGAACGGAATAGCGATGCTTTCTATCTTATCACCGTTAGCGGCAAATATCTGCTGCAGCGTCGGCATCATATGCTCGCGCAGGGCAGCCATTTTACGTGTGTAAAAATCTTTCACCTGCATGTAAAGCTTTTCGGCGATCATTGCTGCATCCCCCTTATTCAGCTCTTCGTCTGTTATTTCCGGCTCTACTGCCAGGTGCTTCATCACCTCTATCCTGAAGGCATCCTTATCTTTGTTCTCGGCATACTGTTCTGCATAGTTGGTGCATACAGCATACATGGCGTTATCCAGATCTATGGTAATGCGGTCGCCAAACAGGGCGTGGTTGCGGCGCTTATAGATCACATCGCGCTGGGCGTTCATTACATCATCATACTCCAGCAGGTTTTTGCGGATGGCAAAGTTGTTCTCCTCCACTTTGCGCTGTGCGCGCTCAATGGACTTGGAGATCATGCCATGCTGCAGTACCTCGCCGTCCTTATGCCCCATTTTGTCCATGAGCGACGCTATGCGCTCTGAGCCGAAGAGACGCATGAGATCATCTTCCAGTGACACGAAGAATTGCGAACTACCCGGATCGCCCTGGCGACCTGCACGGCCACGGAGCTGCCGATCCACACGGCGGCTTTCATGCCTTTCCGTACCCAATATCGCCAGCCCCCCCGCTTCTTTTACGCCGGGGCCGAGCTTGATGTCGGTACCGCGACCAGCCATATTGGTAGCGATGGTAACAGCACCCGGAAGACCGGCTTCTGCCACTATCTGGGCCTCACGGCTGTGCTGCTTGGCGTTAAGCACGTTGTGCTGTATCTTTTTTTGCTGCAGCATACGGCTCAGCAATTCGGAAACTTCAACCGATGTAGTACCCACCAGCACCGGGCGTCCGGCGCCTTTAAGGGCTTCGATCTCGTCGATAACCGCCTTATATTTTTCGCGTTTGGTCTTGTAAACAAGGTCTTGCTGGTCTTTGCGGATCACGGAAACATTGGTCGGGATCGTCACCACGTCCAGCTTGTATATTTCCCAGAATTCGCCTGCTTCCGTTTCGGCCGTACCGGTCATACCAGACAGCTTATGATACATACGGAAGTAGTTTTGCAGTGTTACTGTGGCAAATGTTTGTGTTGCCGCTTCTACCTGCACATTTTCTTTTGCTTCTATAGCCTGGTGCAAACCATCGCTATAGCGGCGGCCATCGAGGATACGGCCCGTCTGCTCATCGACTATCTTCACCTTGCCTTCCATTACCACATATTCCACGTCCTTATCGAAAAGCGTGTATGCTTTCAGCAATTGCTGCAGGGAGTGGATGCGGTCGGCTTTTATGGAATAGTCCTGCAGCATGGCATCTTTGCGCTGCTGCTTTTCTTCGTGGGAAACCTCCAGTTTTTCAATGGCGGCCAGCTCGCTGCCAATATCAGGCAGTATAAAGAAATTAGGATCTTCGCCAGCTCCGGTGATCAGCGTAATACCCTTATCGGTAAGATCTACGCTATTGTTTTTTTCGTCTATAGCGAAAAACAGCTCCGCATCTACCTTAGGCATATTTCGCTGTTGCTCGCCTATATAATAGTTCTCGGTCTTCTGCAATAATTGCTTTATGCCCTCTTCGCTGAGATATTTGATGAGCGCCCCGCTCTTAGGAAGGCCCCTGTATGCACGGTAGAGGTGCAGGCCGCCTGCATCTTTATCTGTTTTGCCCTCGCCAATCAGTTTCTTGGCCTCGGTAAGGCTGGCATTGATCACCTTGCGCTGGGCTTCCATCAGGCGCTCGATACGCGGTTTCAATATATGGAATTGCTGTTCGTCGCCGCGAGGTATGGGCCCGGAAATGATGAGGGGCGTACGGGCGTCATCGATCAATACGCTATCCACCTCATCCACCATGGCAAAGTGGTGCTTGCGCTGTACCATTTCGCTTGGGTGGTGCACCATGTTATCGCGCAGATAGTCGAAACCAAATTCGTTGTTGGTTCCGTAAGTGATATCCGCCAGGTAGGCGAGGCGTCGTTCTTCAGAATTTGGCTGGTGCTTATCTATACAATCGGTAGTGAGCTGCAGCCATTCAAAAAGGGGGCCGTTCCATTCCTGGTCGCGGCGGGCCAGGTAGTCGTTCACGGTTACCACATGCACCCCTTCGCCTGCAAGAGCATTGAGGTAGGCAGGTAAGGTAGAAACGAGTGTTTTACCCTCACCCGTGGCCATTTCAGATATTTTACCCTCATGCAACACGGTACCGCCTATCAACTGCACATCATAATGGAGCATGTTCCAGACAACGGTGTTGCCTGCCGCCTGCCAGGAGGTTTTATAGATGCACTGGTCGCCATTGATAGTAATATGCGGACGGTCAACAGCCAGCTTACGATCGTGATCGGTGGCGGTTGACACCATTTCGTCGGCCTCTTTGAAGCGGCGGGCGGTTTCCTTTACAACGGCAAAGGCCTCGGCCTGAATTTCCTTCAGCACCTCTTCTATCTGGTCGTCGCGCTTTTTGATCAGCTTGTCAACTTCATTATATATGCCTTCGCGCGCCTGAATGTCATCGATATTATCCGCTTCCGCCCTTTTGGCAGCTATTTCGGCGTCTATACCTGTAAGATACTCCTGGATCCGTGCCCGGAATTCACCGGTTTTGCCTCTCAGCTCATCGTTAGACAGGGTATGAAGGTTGTTATATATACTATTTATTTCAGCGACAATGGGTTGTATTTGCTTTACATCCTTATCTGATTTGCTGCCGCCAAAGAGCTTTGAAAGAAAACCGATCATTTCAATTTTATTAAAAAATGCTATTTACTTAATTGCTTTTCCGACAGTAAAACGCCATCGGCTGGTACATTTACATCAAAATACGTGCGACACGGCGGCTAACTGACACAGTGGCACATAAAGTCGCCAAAACTAAGCCAAACGCCGCATTTGAACAAGAATAAATACAGGCAAGGGATTCAGCCCAAAAAAATTTGACGTAATTATTTGCTCGTCAAGAAATTTTTTATGTATTTTGGTGCAGTTTTCAGAAAATTAACGCAAACATGAAAAGAACCATCCTACTTGTTACTACAGTATTCGCAACGCTTTTCTTAAGTACAAAATCATTCGCACAAGAAGATCTGGTACGTGTTTTCCGCTGGTATATTCCAGAGGACGGCCAGTATGTAACCGTAACAGACGGTGAATACCAGGATGGCCAGCTCATCAACTGGGGCTGGACCGACAAGCAGCTTCTTTTCTTTGCATACCGCACTCCGGGCCCGGGCCGCGTAGCTGTTTATGGCTGGGACAACCCTGTATCCCGTTCGCACATCAGCATTTGTGAAGATGAATTCACAGATGACCAGATGCTGAAATGGGGCTACAACCACAAACACCTGCAGTTTTATGCGCTTACCCGCCGCGGCCCTAACACAGTTTGTGTTTACCGCTGGTTGCTGAGCAAACACCACGCCTGGATCACTGTGCCTGAAGAAGGCGACACTGATGGCCTGATCAAGAAGGGCTTCCACAACAAGTCGTACCAGTACTATGGTATTTACCGCAATGTGGATGCTGCGATTTACGATCAGCTTTAATTCTCGTAAAATATTGGATCTCAGAACGGCCGCAATAAGCGGCCGTTTTTTATTGCCCTTTATGGGGGCCTGGCATCGCATAGCGCCACATCTCCGCGCGGTATGGCGGTGGCAAAAACATCAAAACCCGCCCATGCAATTACTTCTGAAGGTGATAAAAAGAGATCCCGCACCTGAACAGATGCGGGATCTCTAATATCGGCATTGCCGGCTGGCTACTGGGCGGCTATGTTGTCGCCGTCCTTTATCCGGTAGCCGGGATTGGTGAGCAGGCGGTCGCCGTCGTGGATCTGGCCATATATCTCTACCGAGTCGCCGTGGGTAGCTCCCGTGGTCACGTCTATGAGCTTTGCTGCGTTGTTGTCCGCCGCTACTACATATTTTTTCTCAGTTGTGGTAACGACCGCGCCGGCGGGCACCACAAAGGCATTCATATTGCCGGTTGCCGAGAGGGTAACCTCGGCATACATACCTGGCTTGAACTGGTCGCTCTTATTGTCCACATCTACTTCCAGGGTCTCAGACCGGTAGTTGCTGCTGAGGCTTTGTGAAGAGCGGGCTACCGTACCGGTAAATTGCCGGCCCGGCAGCGCATTGAAAGAATAGTGCACCTCGTCACCATCTTTTACCAGTGCTGCAAACTGCTCAGGTATGTCTATCACCAGGCGCAGACGCGATAACTGCTGCAACACCAGCATAGGCTTTGCATTCTGCGAGCCTGGACCCGCCAGCGCACCAGGATGTATGTTGCGCTCGGTGATCACCCCATCGAACGGCGCGGTGATCGTCAGGTAACTATACATGCTTGCCTGTGCTTTATAAGCTGCATATTCGCCCTGGCTGGTGGCGCTGTCTCCCTGCATGCGCGAGAGCGCGGCCTGCAGATCGAAAGCAGAGACCGTGCCGGGAGTGGCGCTGGTCTCCTTCAGCCGGGTATAGCGGTCCTTGCTGGTAATGTAAGCCGCCTCTGCCTGCGTATAACGCAATTTCGCTGACGCTACCTGCTGCTCAATTTCGGGCGCTTCCAGGGTCATTAACACCTGGCCCTTGTGCACCATCGACCCGCGATCGACATTCACAACCTTCACAAAGCCACTGACCTTGGGATAGACCTGCACAAACTGGTAGGGTTGCAGCATGCCGGGGATCTGAACGCTGCCGGTGACTGCGTGCGATTGCAGCACCATACTGTTATATACGGTCTGCTTTGGCTTTTCAGCCGTTTTATGTTCTTCTTTATTGCCACAAGATGCCAGGCTGGCTGCGATGATGCCGCCCGTGGCAATGATCATTAGCTTATTCATGAGTATCGTGTGATTGTTCTGGTAATAATGATGATGATTTAAGCGTTGCCTTCTGTTGCAACCAGGTATAACACTGAGGCACTATATACAGTGCGGCAAATGTGGAGGCAATGAGCCCCCCTATAACGGCCCTGCCGAGGGGCGCGGTCTGGTCGCCGGATTCGCCCAGGCCGCTGGCCATAGGGATCATACCTGCAATCATGGCGAGACTCGTCATGAGGATGGGCCTTAACCTTATGGATGCCGCAGTAGTTGCAGCGCGGGCCACATCATTGTTGTATTCCAGCCGCAGCTTTTCGGCATTGGTCACTATAAGTATCGCATTTGCCACGGATACGCCGGTGGACATGATGATACCCATGTATGACTGCAGATTGAGTGTGGCGCCGGTGAGCAATAAGATGATCAGTGAGCCCAGGAGCACGGCAGGAATGGTACAGAGCACCGCCAGCGAAACCCTGAACGACTGGTAATTGGCTGCCAGCAACAGGAAGATGACAACAATAGCCAGCAACAGGCCAGATTGCAGGCTGTCCAGCGTCTCTGTAAGGAGATCAGACATGCCACCAACCTTCACCACGAGCCCCCTCGGCAATGCGCCGAGATTGGCGATGGCTTTGTTGACCGCATCGGTACCGCGCTGCAGATCCGTTTTATAAAGATTGGCGCTAACCGTAACGAAACGGCGGGGACCACTGCGGTCATATTCGCCTGCAGCAGTATCCACCGCAAATGTTGCCACATCCTGCAGTGTGAGGCCAGCGCGGCCTACCTCCAATGGTATTTCCTTCAGGCTGGTGATGTTGTTCATGATGTACTCCGGCACCTGTGCCTGCACCTGTATGGTGTATGCCGTGCGTGTATCCAACCACAGGTTCTTCTCCGTGAACCTGCTTGAAGAGGTAAATGCGGCTACCGAGCGGGTCACATCTTTCAACTGCAATCCCATCTGGGCGATCTTATACCTGTCCAGCTCTATGCGGACGGTAGGATACTTCAATGGCTGCTGGATCACCACATCGCGCATAAAGTCCACCTGTTTCAGCTCGTCGCGCAGGCGATAAGCGTAGTCTGCTATCTGCTGCATGTCCTTGCCCGCCACCTCTACTTCAATAGGCGTTGATGCGCCCTGGCTCATGATCTTTTCCGTAAGCTCTATCGGCTCAAAGGAAACATTGACATCGGGCAGGCGGCGGTGCAACACATGGCGGAACGAATCCTGGAAGGCGTCTTTCCCCATTTTAAAATCCTCGTCGATCTGTATCTGCAACGATGCCTCGTGCGTGCCGCTGTTAAATACATACAGGTTTGCAGTTGCGTAGTTGCTGGGCATCATGCCCGCATAGGCCGAGCTGATCTGAATATGATTGTGCGTCATGCTGTCCAGTATGTTCAGCACATCAAGTACCATACCTTCTGTACGCTCCAGGCGGGTGCCATCGGGCAATCGGAGCTTTACCTGGTACTGGCCGTTGTTGGTTTTTGGCAGCAGGTCTTTGCCAATGTAAGCGAAGCAAAAAGCGGTACTCGCCAATACGAGTACGAGGTAAATACTCACATTCCGCTTTTTATGCCGCACCATATTTTGCAACTGATGCGTGAACCGTACTTTTATGCGCTCAAAGAGGTTGTTCTTTGCGGTGTCGGTTTCTTCCTCTTCCTGTTGCCTGCCCACCTGCACCAACTCGTCATGGTTCATGGCAAGGCTGTCATAATTATGCTTGATGCCGCCGTGATGATGCTGAAACATTTCAGCCTTCAGGAGCCAGTTGGCAACAATGGGCACTATACTCTGCGCCAGTATGTAGGACGCAACCATGGCAAAGCCGATGGAGAGCGACAATGGCAGGAACAGCGCGCGCGGCACACCCCGCATGATGAATGAGGGCGCAAATACGGCAATAATGCAAAGGAGGATCAGGAACAGCGGAAAGGATATTTCGGTGCAGGCATCAAAAATGGCGCGCCGCTTTTCCTTACCCATTTCCAGGTGCTGATGTATATTTTCGATAGTCACCGTAGCCTGATCGACCAGGATACCGATAGCCAGCGCAAGGCCGCTCAACGTCATGATGTTGATGGTTTGACCGACCATGCTGAGCAGGAATACCGCACTGAGCACCGAAAGCGGAATAGTGATGACCACCACCACACAGCTACGCCAGTCGCGCAGGAACAGCAATACCATAAGCCCTGTGAGGATGGCGCCGATGATGCCCTCGCTGACAAGGCTCTTCACGGAATTGATCACGAATACCGACTGGTCGAACTCGTAGGAAATATGCACATCATCAGGCAGCAGGCTTTGCATATCCGGCAGCTTGGATTTCAACTGCTGCACTACCTCCCAGGTAGATGCATCGGGCGTTTTGACCACCGGCATGTAAATAGAGCGCTTACCATTGATAAGGGCGTAGCCGGTGGTAATGTCGGCAGCGTCCTGCACGGTGGCAACATCATGCACATAAACCGTATTGGTGTTGTCTGTACGCACCGGTATGTCTCCAAAGGCGGCTACACTGTTCTCCAGCGAATTGGTTGTGGCCATGAACATGGTGTTACCAATGCGGATATTGCCCGAAGGCGCCATGATGTTGTTGTGCGCTATGGCTTCTACAACTTCGTCGGGCGTAAGGTTGAAACTGCGCAATTTGTCGGGCTCGATATTGAGGACAACCGTGCGCTGGTTGGAACCGATGGGCGGCGGCGCTGACAGGCCGGGAACCGTTGAGAACAGCGGCCTGATACGTGTAGCGGCAAGGTCATTGATCTCTGCGAGCTTGCGCGTGGGGCTGCTGAAAACGAGTGTGCCCACAGGCAGCGAGGATGCATCGAAACGGATGACCTGCGGGGGCAATGCGCCGGGCGGGAAGAACTGCATGGCCCTGTTGAGCTGCAATGCTACCTGTGCTGACGCCTCGCCCATATTGGTGCTTTCGAAGAAAGTCAGTTTGAGGATGCTTATCCCCTGGATGTCCTTACTTGTAATGTTCTTAATACCGCTTACATACAGAAACTGATCCTGCAGCCTTGTGGAGAAGAAGCCTTCCATTTGTTGCGGCGTCATGCCGCCATAAGGCTCTATCACATAAATGACCGGGAGATTCAGCTTCGGGAATATGTCTATGGGTATTGTACGTATCGCCAGTACGGAGCCGAAAAACACGGCTGACACCAGCACCAGAATGGTGATGGGCCGTTTAAGCGATGCTGATACCATGCTCATATTTTGTGTCTATTTGAGTTTTTGTAAAAAAGCGGATAACTGGCCGCTGAGCCCTGCGCGCAGGGTAAGCAGTTGCAGCAGTTCATCCTGGGTCACTACATAATTGGTTTCTGCCTGCTGCAATACATACTGCGCATTGGTCACGTCTACCAGGGTATTAAGGCCCGACCGGTAAAGCGCCAGTTGCTGGCCATATGCCTGCTGCGCAGAATTGAGCTGAAGGGGGATCTCCCGGAGCTTTTGCTGCGTAGTATTGTAGCTGCTATTGGCTTGTTGCATCATCCGGCTGAGTGTCAGCTTCTGTTCCTGGAATGCCGATGTGCTGGCACCCGCGTTGAAATTACCTTCCGCCAGTTCATCGTGGCGGCGTTTCAGGTCAACGATATTCCAGGTGAATGTGAGCCCCATCAGGTAATTGTATTTGCTGTTGGCCATTCCGTCAGACAATCCATCGGGCGGATAAGTGCCCGAAGGCGATATGCCGGAGTTGCGCACCCATGCGGCCCCGTCCAGCCCAATGCGGGGCAGGTAACGACGCGCGGTGGCATTATTTGCGGCCACCTGCTGCTCATACAAACGCTGGTAAACGTTCAGCAGGGGATGATCGGAAGCAACAGAATCGGCAACCGGCAACAGTAATTGGCCGGATGACGGCACATTTGCGATCAATGTAGTATCTGGCAAAAGGCCTCCATCGGGCATTGCAACATAGGTGCCCATGGTGATGCGATCGTAATTGTATGCATCCACGGCTTCCAGGTAGGCAATACGCGCATCGGCATATACCGCGGCAGCAGTAGCACTGTCCACGCCAGGTTTCAGGCCACTGTTCACGGTTGCCCTTATGGACGTGAGCGTAACCGATGCTCTGTCCACATTTCGCTGCTGCACCTGCATCAGCCGGTATTTTTTCAGCCAGTCGAGGTACAGGTTGATGACGGCCTGGGAGAGCTGGTAGGTATCGTTGCCCAGCACAGCTTCGTTCACCGCCAGTGCGGCATCTGCTTCCTTACGTTGCGCATCATAATAGCCGAAATTGAAAAAATTCCATTGCAGGAAGGATATAGCTACGTTGCCGGCGTTGGGGCTGTTTTGCTGCACCGTATTGCTGCCGGAAAGTGAAGGCACTATGCCCAGGGGAAAATACGCACCCTGCACGGCATTGGCTGTGCCCATATCCAGTTGATCGTGCAGCAGCAGCGAAGGCAGCTTATTGTCGCCGACCGCAGCCAGGTGGGCCTTACCGGCCTGCACCTGCAACATTCTTTGCCGTATCAGCGGGTAATTGTCCACTGTACGCTGCACGGCATCATTAATATTGAGCACTTGCGCCCTGGTGGCGGCTGATGATATCAGCATTGCCAGCAAACAGGCAAACAAGCGCCATGAGCAATTGCGTTTTAGTTTCATAAAAATACTTGTTGAAAAAAATGCCGGTGACGGGAAGCAGGATAAATAAAAATAGTATTTGATACTGAATATCCCGCATCACCCGTCCGCAATAAGGCGGAACCGGTCATATAAACACACTGCCGGATAGCCCGGCTAAATCAGTCAGGAGAAACGTGCGGACGGAGGGCCTCTTAAACGGGTAGTATCCGGCCAGGAGCCTGCGAGCGCAGGAAGCGCTCCTTCGCAAGCCGGGCTGCAGATGTGTTCTACCACATCTCTCAGGCGGAAGGTCAATTCAACGGGAAGCCCCCAGGAGCCATCATTCTGCCATGCGCGTGCCCTTATCTTTGTGAGCAGCTTTAGCGGCAGGCAATGTTTGGAAAAATAGCCGTAGCAACCGATGGACCCGGTGTGAGTGATCTGAATGCCGGAATTGCCTTTGCCCAGGCCGGGAGATGCAGGATTGCCGGAAACGAAAATAGTACCCGCTGCAAACAGCAGGATCAATGCGCAAACGCTAAGGATCCGGAGTACCAGTTTCATTACCTGTGACAAAGCTATGCAATGACCTTTATATAAAGGGTATTTGCGTTGCTTTGTTATGGGAGAATTAACATCTTTCGGCTATCCCTTATAGCGGAACCATTTGGCCAATTCTTTGTAACTCGCCTTTTTGCCATACATAAGTATGCCCACCCGGTATATGCGGCCGGCAACCCAGGTAGTGAACAGGAAACCCAATACCATCAGCACCATGGAGCAAGCTATTTGCCACGCGGGCACATGGAATGGTATCCGTATCATCATCGCAATGGGTGAAGTAAATGGTATCATGGACAACCAGATGGCCAGTGGGCTATCCGGATTGCTGAGGATGGTACTTTGCGCCACGACCATAGTAAAGACAAGCGGCATGGTTATCGGCAACATGAATTGCTGCGTTTCCGTCTCTGTATCCACGGCCGACCCTACTGCCGCGAACAATGCACTGTACAGTAAGTACCCGAAAAGGAAGTAGAACAGGAAACAAACGATGATAGTGACAATAGGCAAGCTGCCAGCCTGCGCTATGAAATTGGCAATATCCCCTTCAGGAGCGCTTTGTGCGGTCGACGCCGCTGCACTTATATGCTGCGTCTGAGCGATCTGCTTCATGGCCTCGGCCTTACGGGCCGCCAGAGGGCCACCGATTGTTGAATAAAGCATAAAAGTCAGAACGATCCAGAGCACAAACTGGGTAAGGCCCACCATACCCACACCAATGATCTTACCCATCATGAGCTGAAACGGCTTAACGGATGAGATGACCACTTCAGCGATCCTGCTCACTTTTTCTTCGATAACGCCGCGCATCACCTGTGATCCGTAAAGGAATAAAACAAAGTATATCAGCAAGGCGCCTAATAACCCAATGGCGCTTGCGGCCATTACATGCGCATCTTTCTCTCCTCCCTCACCAATTTGTTTCGCGGCTACATTTATGTCTGCCTGGGCGCTTGCGAGCACAGCAGAGTCTATATGCGCATCCTTAAGCCTGTGTGCCTGCGCTACCTTGGTGAGGTCCTCTTCAATCTTTGAGGTGGTCATCATGCCGGGTGTCTTTGCACCTAAAAGCTGAATATTTTGCAAATCGGCAGGTATGTGCAACAGGTAGTCATAGTCCGAACCGGAAAAAGATTTGCTTGCAGCAGCGTAGTTGCTTGTGAAGCTGTAGTCAATGGTTCCCGAAGGCACAAGGTTGTTCACAAACCAACCGCTTTCATCTACCACCTCTACCTTCTTTTTATCGCCACCCTGCTTTACCGCAAGGTAAACAGTGAGCGCCATCACACCCATGATGAGCAGTGGCACAAGAAAAGTGACCATCAGAAAAGACTTCTTCTTGACGCGGGACAGATATTCCCTCTTGACAATTAATATGATCTTTTTCATCGTCAGTTTTGTTTTATGGTTGAGTCAATACCGGAGCCTTCATTCCTGCTAACTGTCTCTATGAATATTTCGTTCATGGTAGGGATCACCTCCTCAACACCCACAATCGAAGCCAGCGGCAGCATGTATTGCAACACATCGTTGATGCGGCCCCCTTGCTTTAACTTAAGTTTTATGGCGTGGCCTTCGTCTGTCTGCCTTTCTTCAATGATAGTGAACGGAGCGTCACCGGAGGTGCTTATCCTGCCTCCTTCATATTGCAACAAATAAGTGCCGCTCCGGTAGCGGTTGCGGATGTCCCTTACTTTTCCTTCCAGTATTTTGTGCGACTTGTTCAGCAGGGCAATGGAGTCACACAATTCTTCTACGCTTTCCATGCGGTGGGTAGAAAAAATGATGGTTGTTCCCTGCCGGTTAAGTTCCAGTATCTCATTCTTGATGATCTCCGCGTTCACGGGATCGAAACCGCTGAAGGGCTCATCGAGAATGAGCAGGCTGGGGTTGTGTATGACCGTTGCCACAAACTGGGCCTTTTGCGCCATGCCTTTTGACAGTTCTTCGATCTTCTTGTTCCACCAGCTTTGTATCTCCAGTTTCTGGAACCAGTAGCGGGCGCGCTGCACAGCTTCCGCGCGGGTGAGCCCTTTTAGCTGTGCCAGGTATAATACCTGTTCGCCTATCTGCATCTTCTTATACAGCCCCCGTTCTTCCGGCAGATAGCCGATCTTTTCAATATCCGCTTCAGAGAGTTTACGTCCATCGAAATAGATCTCTCCGCTGTCGGGCGCAGTTATCTGGTTGATGATGCGTATGAGCGAAGTTTTGCCAGCGCCGTTAGGGCCCAGCAATCCGAACACCTTGCCGGGCTCTATCTCCATACTCACATCGTCCAGCGCGCGATGCCCGTCATACTGCTTTACTATGCTGCGAATACTGATCATGTGTGTCGAATTTACTTTGAAATGTACAAACAAATTTGGTCACAGAGCCAGGAGACATTCCATGAACCAGCAAAAAAAGCGGGTGATTTAAAGGGGGAAGTGTGTTAAAAACAAAATATCCTGCCTAAATTTATTAACAAAATCATACGTATGAATAAGCTGATCAAACTCTTCTCCATCCTGACAGCAGTTGTGGGCCTAAGCCTCTCTGCGGTAGCCCAGACGGCAGACGACATCATCTCCAAACATCTGCAGGCAATAGGCGGCATTGAGAACTGGAAAAAAATAAATACCATGAAACTCACGGGCAGTGTGAATGCCGGCGGCACACAAATACCTGTAACCATAACCACGGTGCACAACAAGGCACAAAAAATAGAGTTTACGGTAAATGGTATGACGGGTTACACTATTGTTACCAAAACTGCCGGCTGGTCTTACAGCCCGATGGGCGGCCAGACAAAAGCAGAGGCCATGACCAGCGAGATGGTGAAGCAGATGCAGGAACAACTGGATGTGCAGGGCGAACTGGTGGACTACAAGGCCAAGGGCTACAAGGTATCCTACCTGGGCAAAGACGATGTGGAAGGAACTGATTGTTACAAACTGAAACTGGTATTTCCGAGTGGCAAGGAAGAGACCATGTTCTTTGATGCCAGCAATTATTACAACATTCGCACAGTGACCAAAATGACCGCGAACGGCAAGGAGGTTGAGCAAACATCAAATTACGGGGATTTCCGCAAGCAGCCTGAGGGGATCGTGTTCCCGATGAACATTGATGACGGAGAAGGCCCTGTAGCCATCACGTCTGTTGAGATCAACAAACCGGTGGACGAGTCGATCTTTACACCAAAAAGTTGATCGTTTTCTGACAACACAAGCCCCGCGCATTGCGGGGTCTTATTTTTTTTCACACTTCTATTTAAGTTATCATGAAGCACACACTCGCACTGATTGCCGCCCTGGCTTGCAGCACTGCATTTGCGCAATCAAAGATCAATTCCTACACCTATGGTGCCATGGAGGCACGATGGCTGGGGCCGGGCACTATGAGCGGGCGCATAACAGCGATAGAAGGTGTTAATGCCGACAGCCGGACGCTATATGTAGGCACTGCAGGTGGCGGCGTGTGGAAAAGCACGAATGCAGGCGCATCCTTCAAGCCCGTGTTCGACAAATATTGCATGAGCATCGGCAGCATAGCCGTTGACCAGAAGAATCCGCGCAACGTGTTTGTGGGCACCGGCGAAAGCAATATGCGCAACACCGTATCCATTGGAGATGGCATCTATAAATCGACAGATGCCGGAGACAATTGGGTGAAGACAGGGTTGGACAGCACGGAGCATATTGCCAAGATCATCATTGACCCGAAAAATGAAGACGTTATTTATGCAGCCGCCCCCGGGCCGCTATGGAGCGATAGCAAGCACAGGGGGCTTTATAAATCGACCGATGGCGGGGAAACCTGGAACAAGATATTCTACATCAATGAGCACACAGGCTGTGCCGACATAGCAGTTGACCCCGACAATACGGATATCGTTTACGCTACCATGTGGGAGTTCAGGCGGTTTCCATATGCATTCAATTCGGGTGGCAAGAGCAGTGGCATGTATAAGAGCACCGATGGCGGAAAGACCTGGCGGGAGCTGACCAACGGGCTGCCAACAAAACCGTTTGGCCGTATAGCGCTCACACTTGCACCAAGCTCACCCAATAACCTGGTGGCCATAGTAGAGGCGAAGGAAACAGGATTATACATTTCATCCGATGGGGGCGAAACGTGGAAAGCGCAAAGTGCCACTATGAATGTGGTGTCCCGGCCATTTTATTTCAGTTGCCTGGTCATCGACCCAAAAGATGCCAAACGTGTCTATAGGCCGGGGTTCGGCTTTTCTTATTCAGACGATGGCGGCTACTCTTTTACAGATGCATCGTATGATGGCGGCTGGGTGCATAGCGATCATCATGCTTTGTGGATCAATCCTAATTATACCAACCAGATGTACCTGGGCACCGATGGCGGTGTTTACTATAGCCTGGACCGCGGCGCTACCTGGATGTTTGTGTATAACCTGCCCGTAGGACAATTTTATCACGTAGCCTGCGACAACGAAAAGCCCTACCGCCTCTATGGCGGCCTGCAGGATAATGGGAGCTGGGTAGCGCCCTCTGCCGCACCGGGTGGTGTAGAGAACTCCAGTTGGCAAGACATGTATGGCGGTGATGGCTTTTGGGTGCAGCCCGATCTTACCGACAATAACACCGCCTATGCAGAATCGCAGGGGGGAAATATGGGCCGCATAGACCTCACCACTTTCAAATCGCTGGACATAACGCCACAAGCGGGCAAAGACGAGGAGAAACTGAGATGGAACTGGAATACACCGATAGTGACCGGGCAGAACAATCACCATAACCTGTACACGGCGGCCCAGTACCTGTATAAAAGCACCAACCAGGGCCGCAACTGGCAACGCATTTCGCCCGACCTTACTACCAACGATAAAAAGAAGCAGGACCAGGATAACTCCGGGGGCCTGAGCGAAGACAACACTTCTGCCGAAAACCA
>Ga0316218_1001239_pt1 | contig 28789 bp, 26 predicted proteins | sample TBH18003metaG_FD_203634 | JGI IMG/M metagenome (GOLD analysis project Ga0316218, IMG submission 203634) | Freshwater microbial communities from Trout Bog Lake, Wisconsin, USA - TBH18003 | ecosystem: Environmental > Aquatic > Freshwater > Lake > Hypolimnion/Profundal zone | place: USA: Wisconsin...
TCACCACAGGTATGAGGTACGAATGAATAATTTTCGCGTGGGATGGTGGATGCGCTGTCGTTCATCCACCCTACATAATTACGGAACTGGCAATCAAAAAATAGCTTGATAGTGCGTAATAATTCTTGGTTCTTGATGTGTTTTGGGGAATTCACTGACGATCAGTTCCAGTAACGAACTTAACAGCGTCCTCCCGCGTTTTTTTGCATTATGCACAAACTCAAAAAACCCCAAATAGAGGGGTAAGTATGCTTGAGAAATTCCGCGATACGGACATAACTAAGATCGTAGCAACGACCAAAAACGTTCCATCGTGTTGACATGCATTTCATAAAATCCATCGCCGTCCTCATCCCGGGCAGCCCCCCGGCATCGTGGCAAACGCTTTTTCGTGAGTATCCCCATTGCGTCAGGCGATCGTAGGCGGCCTTTACGGCCTTTTTTTACTGCATCCGGTTCAATGAATTCACAAAGCAATACCGAACGGGTATCGTAGCTCACTGGTGAGCTGCTTATAGTTCGTCATCCGTGTTCCTTTTACTTGGTCGTTTAAGTGGCACTGATAATAACGCAGCTCGCCACCTAAATTCATTTATAAAAGTTGCACTTCAGAGTTGAATCCGCCATGATTTGCCGTGCTCTGCGCGCTAAAGTATCCCCCCGTTGACCTGTTGCAAGTTGGCTGTGATCACTTACAGTCTGAATATACTCACTTTGACTGGTGACATTGGGATAGAATGAACAAACTTAAGCCGTATTTGAAAAAATCTCATCTTGATGAGGTAAATAGCAATAAATAATGAACAAGGCTGGAAAATATTAATCTGACTCAATGAATTTTTTAGTATCTTAAAATGTTATGATATTTTTAGGATTGATGAGCAGCATATTACAATCAATAGATCTGTTCCAACTTAGGCTATAGTGTAAAAATTTTTAACATAGAATTCAACCATAAATCAATAATATATATGTCCAAAACGCTTGTTTTAAAGTCATCAATAATAAATAACTCTGCTGATGGTGGAACCGTTATACCACTAGCCATCGAGGATGATAATGGTGATGTTAGGGCAGTAAATTTAGAAGAATATCCAAACAATGGAAAAATTTTTATTTCGAAAGATTATTCTAAAATAGACACTTCTTTTAGTGAGCAAGAATTATTCATTCTTACTACAGTCAATGAAAATCGTAATCATAACGATATGGAAAATTCGAACGAATGTAAGTTTTTTTCCATGGGTTATTATGCCAATCCTTTAGATACGAATACTTATCTTCCGATCATTACTATGGCTATGCCAGATATTGCTTCAGGACGAGTTGAAAAAGGACTGCCAAGTTATATCGGAAGCAAGCCATTTTTTATTTTGAACAACGGGATTGTTGCTGGTCCATTCATTGCACAGTCAGAAGAAGGAACATGGCTGGTGATTCCAGTTAATTCATTACCACTTTCTTTAACTGACAATCATATTGCACAATTTGAACTAAAAAAACTAGAGGTCGCGAAGCTTGTACTGCGTTGTTTAATTGATGGTTACGAAAGATTGTTTTTTACATCACTCAAAAAAGCCAATATTATAACGGAATTTAAAAAAATAGATTATATTCCAGACTCCGCACTTATTCGAGTATTTGCAAAAATGGATTATGGAAAAAGTGTTGGCAATATTACTAAAGTTGAGGCTAATAAATTAGCTACTATAATCGATTCTTATAGTAAGAAAACCAAGGTGACAAGCGATAATGACAGAACTAAGCGGATAAAAAATATTTTAGGAGAATATATTAAGTTCGATGGAATTGGTGTTGATATTGTTCAGGAATATTTAAGTACAAAGGCTGGCAAGGAATTTGTAGAAAATTATGCTGCTGCTAACCGCCAGTCTCTATTCAAAGATACACTTTTGAAGCTTGAGCGTGAGCATTCCATCCGAATAGAAAAGTTTGAGCGTGATACTGCTGATGTATCATCTAGGTATGAGGCGAAACGTCAAGAATTACTGCAATATGAACTTGATATGGAAAAAAGAAAAAAAGATATTCTGGTTAGCGTAGAAATACTTAGTGCTGAAGCCAAGGAGCAAGAAAAAAATACACTTCGTGACAGAAATAATGAATTGGTAGAAGAAATCGAGAGGAGTCAGGGTAAATTAGTGGAACTCAAGGGCCTAGTCGGAGATTATACAAATATCTCAGACAGAAAAACACAAATTAACAAAATGGAGTGGAAGATCGACGATCTCCGAGACGAACTGAATAAGTTAGAAGGATATGTTAGAACGCAACAAAATTTAATTAAAAGTCCTCAGGCTAATGACCGGTTTGTTGAATTCAAGACAATACAGATGCTGCTGAGTGGTATATCTCCAGAAACAAGTGATCTTATAGTTAAACCTGTTGTTTTAAGAAAAAGCTCTATTCAGGTTATTGGTGAAACACGTAAAAGTTATATTATTAGCCTCAAGAACTCGTTCGACCATACTGATGGAAGGCCATATACATATGATGAAATGGCCAATCTACTACTTTGTACCCTTCAGTCCTATATCACTATACTGGCGGGGCCACCTGGAACGGGTAAAACTTCGACCGTTAACCGATTCGCAGATAGTATGGGGCTAACGAGTAAGCAAAAAAGTACTATTGAAACTGATAATTTCTTAAGCATACCGGTTGGACGTGGTTGGGTTTCTAGTCGTGATATGCTTGGGTTTTATAACTCATTAAAAAATACTTATCAGCCCTCTCGGAGTGGTCTCTATCAGTTTCTCAAAGCATTTTCCGATAACACAGAAAATTTGAACGGCAACGAATTTTTAAATCTTGTGCTCATGGATGAAGCAAACCTGTCTAGCATCGAGCACTATTGGTCTGATTTTTTGTTGATGTGTGACACGTTTGAAGCCACCCACACAATTGACCTTGGCATCGGTGGAGCAATTGCGAAGGATAGGTTACTTTTGATTCCAAGTAACCTTCGTTTTATGGCAACAATTAATAATGATGCCACTGTCGAAAGTCTCTCAAATCGACTGATTGACCGCGCAGCAATTATCACACTTGGAAACGGTGGAGATACCGGGCAAGTCGAAACTCAAGAAGCTATCCTATCAGGAGCCGTCCCCTACAAGGATCTAATGGATGCTTTTAGCGTTAATAAAGGCGAGGAAGAAATGAACCTTATTCAGGAGAAACGACTGAAGGAAGTTTTAGCCATCCTTTCAACAGGAAAGGGAGCTAAAATTAATTTCAGCAAACGTAAGACTAACGCTATTACACGATATTGCTATGTTGCTAACCAATTAGGTTTTGAAAAAGTTGATCCACTGGATTTTGCTATAAGCCAGCATATTCTTCCATCGATAAGTGGTCACGGTCAGGGATTACGTGAAAGGTTACAGTCGCTTGAAGAAACGTTGGACGAGTTTAAGTATTCAGTATCGCGAAAAATAGTCTCAAGTATCGTCGAAACAGGCGATGAATTCTCTGATTCTTACTCTTTCTTTTAATTTATTCTTGATGCTGTCAATATCTATACTAAATGGGAAACGTCAAGGAGTGGTATTGGAGTTGTTTAGTGCCTCGACATCGGCACAAAACCCTATCATTCTTAGGGAGGATGAATCGGTTAAATTTACAACTATTCTTGATGCTGATCTTTTTAATTTAACATTGGTCTTACATGAAAATGAAGTACCTTATACTAGGCGGGAAGAGAAATCTGGACGCTGGATATATGAATGGTTACCAAAAGAAATATATAACCGAAAAGAATCTTTTTTTCACAACTATTTCGGTCTTGCAGAGTTGTCACTTATAGCAAAAAATCCTCAGGATACTAGTTCATTTATTTTCTTCGAAGAACTACGCCCTATAGAGATATTAGCGAGAAAAATTAACGCCGAACGCATTGCCTCAATGCTGGATTTCCTTGCTCAGCAAGACGGGAAGGACTTAGCAAGTGCTATCCGAATTACGCGAATGCGAGCGGGCTATAAAAAAGGAGGGAGAACTGAAGTATTTTTGCTCGAGAGAATTGAAAATAATCTTGCATTCATAAAAAAGCTTTTTCCCTCTATTGTCCATAGGCCTATTATAAAACTAAATCAGATTACGCGATTAGTTGTACCAAATCAAGATACTCTGATTGATGAAAGATCACTAAGTTGGATTACTGAGAATCCTGATTATTTATACCGAGCAACATCTTTGGATGAATCAATATTAAACTACGATGACGAAAATTTTAGCGCGAGCAAAATTATTGAATGTCAGACTGAATCAAGTTTTAATGTTTATGAGAATCAAGTTCTTCACGGATTTTTAGTCACACTAATTACTGCTACTAAGCAAATTCAATCAAAGCTTAGTATAGCTTCTAAGGTGCAAGAACAAGTTGCTGATGGTTTTGAAGGATATGTTTCTTTTTTTAGTCAGATAAATAAGTTTTCTGCTGCGATTAATAAAAATAAAATCGATAAGTGCTCACGTCTAATTGCTGAGTTGTATAGGGTAAGAATTTGGCTTATAGAAAGAATTCCTGTTAAAAAAGTTTATTTAGGTATACCTAAGTTTACACAAAAAGCAAAATTTAATATTTTATATTCGCAGGTTTTTAATCGAATGATTTCCTGGCATCGCTATGGAGCTCCAGACTGGGGGTTTCAGGAAGAATTAAATTCAATCAAGGATATTCCGAAATTATTTGAATATTATTTGCTTTGCGTAATTAAAAATCATTTAGATAGTTTGGTTTCTATTGGATGTCTTTTGACTCCCGATATTGAAAGCCAGAATAGTGATGTATTTGAATATAAATGGGGATTATTTCGCATTCGATTAACCTATGAACCCGATATCTGGGCAGTTGGACATTCGCAATCTCGCTCTATGAACCTTGTTAATACCGAAGGGTGGACGGTAAATAGTAACGATAGCGGGTGGAGCATGGCGAACAAAGATATAACACAGCGAGGTTCGAGAGGAAGATATGCTAAGCGATGTCCGGATATAATTATCGAAATTTCAAAACTCGGTGGACAATCTGCATATTTTATTATTGATGCGAAATATACTGATGGGAAAAGAGCATTTCTCAATTATCTTCCTGAGTTGACGATGAAATATTTACACGGTATTCATCAACAGGGAAGTGGAAAAAGTCTTTCTGTCGCACTTATGATTGTAAATCCAGAAGAAATTCCGAATACTAGGCATTATCACCATGATGATTATAATATTTACGGGGAGTACCCAGTAATTCCGGCACTGATGGTTTCATCAATTGATGTGTCGAAAGCACATCATCCTGATTCTAATATCAGGAGCGATGTAGCAAAAGTACTTGAACTGATGATTAATAAGTTGCAATAATTGAAGGACGAACCTGACAGCAGGGTTTTCGATTGATAGCCTGCGATTTTTATGTTTTTTAATGCGCGTGGTGGTGAGCCTAGAAACGATTACGATTGTTAATGGGCTACCGAAGCTATATATTTCGCAGGCGGCTGATGCCAGAACATGAGAACCTGTTATTGATACCATAGCGAATATGATACTCAGTTTACGTTTTCGGTTACTAACGCTGGATTGCCATGTCGCTTTGCTTCTCATAAGGACGCAGGAGACATCCACCCTCGTCCATACCTTTAACTTGCCCCTGTTTTTTGTCTCCTGTACCTTGAGCCTGAATTTAACCTTGCCCCCTTGTTTACTGCATCTGTTCGCCTCCATTCTGTTTCCTCTTTACCAGGGTATGCCGCTAGATTTACAGTAAGCGCTCCATAAACAGCAGGCTTGTTGACGGCTGTTAATTTTTGAATGATTGCCACCTCGTATAACTAAAGTGGAAGATGAATAAAAATACGGAATTCTGGGCGGCGCATGTTGCTGCGCTTAAGCTGAAATAAATTTCGGAAAGCGAATATGCAAGGTGCCACAATCTTGCGGTGAAGTCGCTGTATTACTGGCGATGCAAACTTGCAGTTGCAAAGCCGGCGCATCAAGCAGCCGCAAAGCAAGTGCAGCACTCGATGCAAGTTCATCAAACCGAAACAAAGCCGATCCAATCCGTGCCGGGCAAGTTTGTCGCGCTACAGGTAGCGTTACCCCGGCAAACGCATTGCACGCTGAATTTGCCGTCTGGTCTGCAACTGGAAATATCAGCGCTACCGCAACCTGAATGGCTGGCGGCTTTTGATCGTGCCGTACAAAGCATGCCGGCGTTGCGCTGATGCACCCCGGTTGCGATATTGGGCAAGTCTATCTTTGCCGCGAGCCGATCGACTTTCGCAAATCCATCAACGGGCTGAGCGTACTGGTCGAGCAGGAACTGGGGCTGAATCCGTTCGGTTCCGCGCTATACGTGTTCGTCAATCGCCAGCGCAATAAACTCAAAGTGCTGTACTGGCATCGAAACGGGTTTTGTTTGTGGCTCAAACGCCTGGAAGCGGAGAAATTTGCCTGGCCGCGTGAGCTGGATACGCACACGCAGTTGATCGGGATACATGAGTTCGAATGGTTGCTCGAAGGCTTTGATTTATGGGCCGGCGAGTTTAATTATAAATTATGATTTTGTTTAATAAGGATTTTTTGTAAAATGCGACATGCATTCAGCTATACAAAAATCCTTGATTTCACTCCCGAACTTTACGCTACAAGCGGTCAATCTTCCGCCTGCATTACCAGATGGCGACATGGCGGCATGGACAGCGCTGTTGCATGAACAACAAACTGCACATCAAGTCACTTTGAATTTAATCGAAAGCCAAGTGCGCGATCACATCAATCACCTCAACGAACAACTCGACACGGCCTTGTCCTACATGAACACCTATTGGGACAAACTGACGCGCTATACCGAGCGGGGTGATTTGCCTATTAATAATAATCGAGCCGAAAATGCGATTCGTCCGTTCGTAATTGGCCGAAAAGCGTTCAGTGATACCCCGGCGGGAGCTAACGCCAGCGCGATTATTTACTCGCTGGTGGAAACCGCCAAGGCCAATGGCCTTGATCCCTACGCCTGGCTGCGCCGCATCATGCGTGACTTGCCCGCCGCCCGCACGGCTGAAAAAATTGAAGCGCTGTTGCCGTGGAATTTGCATAACACGGATTTAACCATTGAAATGACATGCTGAACAGCCTGGGGTTCATGGATCACTTATGCTTCAAGCTGTCCAATACATGCTATTATGATTGCGTAAGGTCTACATAAGGTATTGCTATGAAAAAGATCTTGTTTGTTCTCGGTTACGCTTTTGCTGTAATGAATAGTTCGGAAGCATATTCAAAATATCAATGTTAACAAGGCGCTTATGACGATTAATAGCCTTGGCGTATTTCCTGCTATTTCAGGCGAAAGCCTCAGTGGAAAACGGTTCTCTCTCCCCGCTGACCTTCAATCCGATCGAACTCTTGTACTGATTTCTTTTGAACCCGAGCATGCTGATATTCTGCAAACTTGGTCAACAGGTTTAGATCTTCCAAATAGTGATTCTAAATCTGCTGGTCGTTAATTAGCACGAACCCTGAAGACTGGTTTTATCTCAATTACCTGTCGCGCTCGTCTGCAATTCGACAGGCTTAAAATTTACCTTAAAAATTCATAAAGGCCAGGTTTGTGGCCGTGTATTACGGAGCATATCTATTGTGTGCCAACAGCTGACCGTCAGGGAGCCTGAGCTTATGCGACGAGTTTCTGTGGCAGTCACTGACCAGTAAAATATCGGCAACAAGCGGCAGTCGACCAATAGTTGACGATGAATAGGATGACTAATTTAACAAGTAAAGGATGTACATTATGGAATTAATTCAGAGCCTGAAATGGCGCTATGCAACCAAGAAAATGAATCCTAATCAAACTGTGCCGCATGATAAGGTCGAGCGAATTCTGGAGGCTGTGCGGCTTGCGCCAACATCCAGCGGCTTACAACCGTTTGAAGTCATTGTCGTTACGAACCGCGCGATACTTGAAAAAATAAAGCCTATTGCATCAGGACAAGAGCAAATTACAGATTGCTCATATTTGCTGGTGTTTGCCGCTTGGGATGATTACACATCTGAACGCATCAACATGATGTTTGACCTGACCGACGACGAGCGTGGCTGCAAAAGTGAAAGCGGGGAGAACTACCGCAATATGCTGTTAAGCAAATATCCACCCCGTGGACACGAAGTGAACTTTCAACATGCAGCAAGACAAGCTTACATTGGTCTGGGTGTTGCCTTGATTGCTGCAGCCTGCGAAGAAGTGGATAGTACACCGATCGAGGGATTTGATCCGAATGCTTTGGATGAACTTCTTAATTTGCGTTCGCGTGGTCTGCGTAGTGTCGCAATGATGCCTTTAGGCTACAGGGAAGCGGACAAGGATTGGTTAGTCAATTTGAAAAAAGTTCGCCGTTCCCGTGAAAATTTTGTCACTGAGATCAAGTAATCGCTTAGTACATTCGCAATAGACACATTTGAACGTATGCTGTTGATTTAACTGCGGTCAGCCTCTGCTAAGATGTGAAAAGGGCGACATGGGCCATGGGGTCGCTGTGATCTTTTGAGAGCTGCAATGACAGGGCTGATTTATGACGTACCATAGTTGGCCCGCGAAATCGTCTGCTATGGCTGAAATGGCTATATAACCACTCAGGCGGTTATATAGCGTTTTTTTGCGGCATTGCTTGTTGCGACAGAAGTGTGATGAAAAAAATTAGAAATTTCGTAAGCAATTTTTTGGTTGGTATTTTTTTAATTGGAAAAACAGTCAATTTTTGAATGAGGCGATCACAGGTTAGCTGCTAACACTCTGCATTTTCAGCAAGGCGTGTTAGCAGCCGAGCAACGTGAATTTAAACGGTGGTCACTTCGGTACGCACCAATGGAAAATCTACTACGGTTTGGGCAACAAGGTTGAAGTAATTGGTGAAAATATTCATGCCGACGTGCGCAATGATTTCAACTAATTCCGCGTCAGTAAATCCCGCAGCGCGAACAGCCTCAATTTGCATATCACTAATTTGCCCGCGCCCGGCTATGATTGCACGGGCAAAAGTGAGTGCTGCCCGGGTTTTTGCATCATCAGAACGACCGCGCAAATTCTCCGATAGTTCTTTTTCCGGAACACCGGCACCCTTGCCCATCAAGGTGTGAGCAGAAGCACAGTAATCACAGGCATTTTCACCGGCACTGGTAAGCGCGAGTTGCTCACGCAACGGTGCAGAAAGTACGCCACCGGCAAGTGCTTCCATTTGCTGCAAATAAAACTGCAAGGCGGCAGGAGAGTGGGCGATGGTTTTGAACAGGTTCGGTACCATACCGATTTTTATTTTTACGGCATCAAGCATTGCCTGAGAAGCGACTGGCGTATTAGACGGTACAAGGGCTGAAATTCGTTGCATTTTATTCACCTGTTAAGCTAAACGTGCGATATTGCACTGAACGAATTATGCGTCATTGGTGATATAATAGATGCCTTAAAATCTCTAAAAAGTGACTGATCATCTCAAATGGATATCCTTGCACCTTTATTTTCACGATTCAATCTCAGTGCCAGTGTTTTTTACAGTGGGCTGCTGTGTCAGTCCACTCCATTTGCACCTCAGCCGGGTTTGGGTTATCTGCATGTTTTACGCGAAGGCACCGTGACCGTTGCGGCACCGGATGGAACTTCGCAGGACATCACGGAGCCTTCACTGCTGTTTTATCCGCGTCCTTGCGCCCATCAATTCAATGTAGACACCCAACGCGGGGCAAAACTGGTCTGCGCTATGATCGATTTCGGTGTCAGCGCAGGCAATCCCGTTATTTCGACACTTCCAGATGCCTTGATCATTCGTCTGTCAGATATGCCGGAGGCAGACCCGTTGCTTACCTTGATGTTTGCGGAAGCCTTTGCCGAAGCACCCGGTCGTCAAGTTGCAATCGACAGGCTGATGGAATATTTTCTGATTTTGTTATTTCGTCACGTAATCAACGCAAAGTTGGTTGGGGCGAGTGTATTGGCGGGTTTGGCGGATCCGCGTTTAAAGAAGGCACTGTTTGCTATGCATGAACGTCCGGAGTTTGACTGGACGATAGAAAAACTGGCGAATCAAGCCGGTATGTCTCGTGCCAGGTTTTCGGCTCATTTTCGTGAAACAACGGGTATGACACCAATGGGCTACTTGACCGAGTGGCGAATTTGCCTGGCTCAGACTTTACTCAAGAAAGGTAAATCACTGAAGTTGATTGCATCAACTGTCGGCTATGCTAGCGCCATTGGGCTGCGGCGGGCCTTTGTCCGATGCACGGGGATGTCACCTGGTGTCGTATCACGCAAGATATGACGTATGGATAGCGCGATATTTTCGCCCGCCTTTCTCGGTGGTGAAGGCTGTTACACAGGTGCAATTCGGCACGGTCGGCGCGGGTATTTTCTCAGGGTAATCTTGATTGCGCATGATTATGAGCCACGGTGTAAAATACGCGACCAGTATTTGAATCAACAGGAAATAATATGACATTGACCAAAGCAGAACTCGCAGACTTGTTGTTTAACAAGGTGGGCTTGAACAAACGTGAAGCCAAAGACATGGTAGAGGCGTTTTTCGAGGAAATTCGCGTCAAACTCGAAGCAAGCGAAGATGTAAAACTGTCCGGCTTTGGCAATTTTCAGTTGCGCGACAAACCAGAGCGTCCCGGACGGAATCCTAAAACAGGCGAGGAAGTTGCCATCTCTGCGCGTCGCGTGGTTTCTTTTCATCCAAGCGCAAAATTGAAGAGTTTGGTTGAGGAAACATATTATGCGGTACCTGCGGACGCATAATTTGGCAGAATGCAATATCATGAGCAGGTTCATTTTCACGATATCTGCCACTGCTATGAGCTTAAGTATCAACTGTTACCTTGGGAGCTGCGAATATGATTACTTTATGCTAACGGCATTGCATGTTGATGGCCTGATCTGTAATTGCCGCAGGGTGTAATATACGTTGCCGGTGCTAAAACGTCCTGCATAAAGCCGTCTACTTTGATCTGCTCAAAAAAATGAGCGCACACTTATTTACCTCCAGGGAGGCTCGTGTTCCATGGCAGAATTACTGCATGAACTGATATTCAATACCGCACAGCGCCTGCCTGAAAGAGAGGCGCTGATATATCAACAATCCCGTCTGACTTACCGCGAACTTTCGACACAGGTAGCTAAAGCCGCCGGCGTCTTGTTGGGTGCCGGTCTTGCAAAATCCGAGCGGGTCGCGGTGTATCTTGAAAAACGCATCGAAACCATCACTGCGATGTTCGGGACATCTGCCGCCGGCGGGGTATTTGTCCCCGTAAATCCGGTTCTTAAAGCTGAACAGGTAGCCTATATACTAACAGACTGTAACGTGCGTATTCTGGTCACCTCAGCTGATCGGCTAAAGGCCTTGGCTGAAGCGTTGCGAGATTGCCGCGACTTGCATACCATATTGGTGGTTGGGAAACCGTGCGGTTTGCCCGAGTTTCCCGGAGTCAGTCTTCTGCATTGGGATGATGCAGCAGAAGTTTCATTGCCGCATCGCACCATCAACAGCGACATGGCGGCGATACTCTATACCTCGGGCAGCACCGGCAAACCTAAAGGGGTGGTGTTGTCCCATCTGAACATGGTGAGCGGCGCTTACAGCGTTGCGCAGTATCTGGGAAATAGACCGGATGATCGTATCCTTTCGGTTCTGCCTTTGAGTTTTGACTATGGTTTGAGTCAGTTGACCACGGCTTTTCATGTTGGTGCCAGTGTCGTGTTGATCAATTATCTGTTGCCGGGTGACATTGTAAAAGCCGTGGCTAAAGAGCACATCACGGGGCTTGCGGCAGTCCCTCCATTATGGATACAGTTAGCCCAACTTGAGTGGCCAGCTGATGCGCGGCTGCGTTATTTCACCAATTCCGGCGGTGCGATGCCTGTATCGACGCTGGAACAGCTGCGCGCCCGTTTACCCGGGGCGAGTCCTTATCTTATGTACGGTCTGACAGAGGCCTTTCGCTCTACCTATTTGCCGCCGGAAGAAGTTGATCGTCGCCCCGATTCAATCGGTAAGGCGATTCCCAATGCACAAATTCTGGTAGTGCGAGAAGACGGTTCGCTTTGCGCGCCCGGAGAGCCCGGGGAGTTGGTGCATCGCGGTGTGCTGGTATCACTTGGCTACTGGAATGATCATGAAAAAACCAGTGAACGTTTCAAGCCGTCGCCAAATCAGGAAAACGGTCTGACTCTGCCGGAAATGGCGGTATGGTCCGGCGATACGGTGCGGATGGATGAGGAGGGGTTTCTGTATTTCATCAGCCGCAGTGATGAAATGATCAAGACTTCAGGTTACAGGGTTAGTCCTACCGAGGTTGAGGAAGTGATTTATTCGACAAAACTGGTGGGGGAGGCTGCAGCCATCGGCGTGCCGCATCCGGTGCTAGGACAGACGATCATCGTGGTTGCTACTGCTCGTCAAGGAATGTTGCTGGACATTGATGTGTTACTTGCCGAATGCAAACTGCGCCTGCCGGGTTATATGGTCCCAGGTGAAATAAAGCTTTATGCCGGCAACTTGCCGCGCAATCCGAACGGCAAGATTGACAGGAAATATCTGCTTAATGAAATATTGAGCGGTTAAAACATCGCATTTTAGTTCTGCAATCCAACCTAAAAACTATTTGCCACGAAACGCACGAAATAAGAGGCTTTTTGAATGTGCAAAAAGAGGCGGTTGTCCGCACCTTTAATACACTTGAATTGCCGCAACTAAACACCGAACGTCATTTTGCGATTACGTTGTTGTTCTGGATACGCTGATAATGGTATAGAATTTCCGCTGAAGTGCTTTCCTCGGTTTAATGAACTGACAGGCGAAAATGATGAGCGCAATCAAACAGGGCATAAGGGCGGAGAATGGTCGTTCCGTGAGGCCGGTTTCGGCAGGCAGCCGCAATTTCCTGGTTAATTTAAGCTGGGCCTACATTTTTTTTGTCATATACGGCAGTTTGGTGCCGCTTGATTTTCATTACCGAAGCTGGAATAACGCCTGGCAGGCGTTTATGAATATCCCCTATCTCAATCTCGGCATCGAGTCGCGTGCCGACTGGGTGGCGAATGCGGTGCTGTATGTGCCCGTTGGTTTTCTCATTGCCACGCTGTTCAGGCGCTTCAGGACGCATGGCACTGCGTTTATTGGCGCGCTGCTGTTTTCATTGCTGCTGGCCGTGTCGGTCGAATTTACACAGATTTATTTCCCGCCACGAACAGTCTCTCTTAACGATATTATTGCCGAATTTCTCGGCAGCATGCTTGGGGCGTTTTTTGCGGTGCGCTGGTCAAATCGCTTTATGTCGTTGCTGGCAACGCTGGCGGGAAACTCCGACCGTCTGGTTGCCCACCTGCTCAAGGCATATGCGATTGCCTACGTGGCATTCAGCCTGTTTCCCTACGATTTTCTAGTATCCATAGCTGAGATAGAATGGAAGATCCATTCGGATGGATGGGGATGGCTGATCGCAACGGAGGGTCTGCGTGGAGATCCCGTACTGAACCTTGCTAAACTGTTTGCGGAAATCTTGGCGGTTGTGCCTCTGGGGTCGCTGCTCGGTCGAATGACGACCCGCCCATGGTCTCCCGCGCGGGCACTTTTTTTGGGTGCGCTGCTGGGTTTGCTGGTCGAAAGTGCTCAGTTCTTCATAGCGACCGGCGTGAGCCAGGGGATTTCCGTACTAACGCGCGCAATAGGTATGTATCTTGGCGGGTTGCTTTGGTATCACCGTGCGCTTTTCTCTCCGCAGCAAGTTGCATTCGGCATGAGACGATTCAGCTTACCTCTGGCGGTTGCTTATTTGATTACGCTGATGGCGGTAAATGAATTGTTCGGCCATCGCTGGATGGGCATCGACTTTGCCAAAAACACTCTTCAACATGTCAGTTTTCTGCCGTTTTATTACCATTACTATACGACAGAGCAAGCCGCCCTGCTAAGTCTGGTATCCGTAGGTCTAATGTACGCACCCATCGGGATGCTGACCTGGGCATACTGGAGAGCACCTGTGCTGGCGATGTTGATGGCCGTGTTGATAGCAGGCCTGATAGAAATGAGTAAGCTGTTCCTTGTTGATTTACACCCGGACCCTACCAATTTGCTTATTGCAGGATTTTCTGCCTGGGCTAGCACGAAAATAATCAATCGGATTGAACTCGTTTCTACCATCAGCGGGACAGAACGCACTCCAGCTACCGCTGACCGTAGCCACATTCCGGTCAGCGAGGCTGTGCTGGAGAGTATCCAGGTGCCCGATGTTGATGAGCCAAAGCCGGATGTATTCACCCTGCTCAAGAGGCCATCATGGGCGGGTTACATGGTATTCATTGCGGCCATCGCATGCGCAGGCTTATATGTGATGCATTTCCCGGTTCAGCCCCTGGCCCTAGGGATGTTTCTGGCCGGCTATGCGGCTTTGATCTGGTACCGGCCGCAGTCGATCGCTTTTGTTGTACCCGTCGCACTGGCACTTTTTGACATTGCCCCTTGGAGTGGACGCTTCTATTTTGACGAATTCGATTTACTGCTTCTGATCAGCGTTGCCATTGCTCATGTCAGGTTACCTCCTGCTGCGCCACATGTGAGTCAGGACTTTGGTTTTTCCTTGCTTGCGGTCTTGCTGGCGACCTCTTATGCCGTTGCTACCGTTCGCGGACTGTTGCCCTGGCACCTGCCTGAGGCAAACGACTTCAGTAATTACGACAGCCCGTATAATGCGCTGCGCATTGCCAAGGGGGTATTGTGGGCGTTTATGTTATATCGATTGTTCGAGCGCCTGTCATCCATCGGGCACAATGTTCGATGCCTGTTCGCTCTGGGGCTGGTAGCCGGTCTGGCAGGCACCGTTGTTGTCATTATCTGGGAGCGTTTAGCCTTTCCCGGAATATTCAATTTTACTGATGTTTACCGGGTAAGCGGACCCTTTTCCCAGATGCATACCGGTGGGGCTGATATTGAGACTTATTTGACGTTATCAACGCCATTCCTGCTTGTGCTGCTGTTTGAAGGAAAAAGCCGGATAGTGAGGCTGACAGGACTTATGTTGCTGGCAGGCGCAAGCTACGGATTGATGGTCACTTACTCGCGTGCAGGTTACGCGGCCTATGGCATTGCGATCGCACTGCTGGTAGCAATACCGGTATCAGGTCGCTGGTTCAGAATCGTTGTAGCGGGGCTCGTCGTGCTCACTGTCGCTGTGCCGATATTGAACGGTTCATTTACACAGCAACGCATGTCGCAATCCGGCACCGATTTCGAAGTGCGGCAGGCGCATTGGAATGATGCTTTGCAACTGCGCGATGCCGGCTGGATTACGTCACTGTTCGGAATGGGGCTGGGTCGTTTCCCCGAAATGCATTATTGGCGCAGCAGGGAAAGGCGAGCTTCCGGTTATCGTCTGATCTTCGAGACTGGCAATCGCTTTCTGCGGCTGGGAACTGGCGGCGGGCTTTATGTGGAACAATTTGTCTCGATTAAACCACAGCATGACTATCTGCTCAGTCTAACCGCACGCAGCGATCAGGCAAACGGAAAAGTCAGCGTATCGATCTGCGAAAAATGGCTGCTCACTTCAGCCCGTTGTGTCTCCCGGTCTATTGATGTGAGCGGAAACGGGCGGTGGATGCCGGTGACTGTTCATCTGCAGTCGGGTGATCTGGGTAGCGGCCCCTGGTATGCAGCACGTCCTGTCAAGCTATCTATTTATAATTCAGATACTCAACGGGTGGATGTCGACAACTTGCGCTTGCAGAGCAAAGAGGGTCGCAATCTGCTACTCAACGGGGATTTTTCACGGGGGATGGATAGCTGGTTTTTCAGTGTTGATAATGATAAACCGTGGCATATCTGGAGTATGCCTGTTCAGGTGCTGTTCGATCAGGGCTGGCTGGGGGTCGTCGCGCTGATGCTTTTTGTCGCGGCAGGTCTGTGGCGCGCGGCATGTGATGCATGGCGTGGCGATGCGATGGCAGGCGCGATGCTGGCATCCGGTATCGGATTTCTGGTGATTGGAATTCTCGACAGCCTGGTCGATAGTCCGCGCCTGCTCATGCTTTTTATGTTATTGCTTTTGTTCTGTAGTCGGATCGGTCGCAGCGCGCAGCTATCCTGATTACCCTTCAATCAACGTGCAATCCAAAGTCCTGCTTGATGACTAAGACTGACTCAGGGGCAACCGCCGATGAAGTTCATCTTGATTTTGGCGCCGCTGATAACAGTGGCGCCGTTGAAGCAATAAGAAGCACCTGCGCCTTCGTCATAGACGGTGTAGGTGTAGCTGGATCCGCCGGTATAATTGTATGTAACCGTGTTTCCAGTTGAATTGACACTCCAGTTTCCCACTTGTCCAGTTGGGTCGACCGGATCGGAAGGACCTTTCTTGAAGTCCCAGAGGAGGCCGTCGCTGCGATGCTGCTCCTGCCACGTGTCGCTGCCGGCTGCAGCACAGACCGTGCTGTTTGAGATCAGCGCCGAGAGTGTGGGCGTTGTCGTATTTGTGACCTGGGTGCCGCTACAGGCCGCCATCGTCTCTCCGGAAAGGCCTGCGAGCAAAACAAAACTTGTCATTGTCAGATATTTCATAACCGATTCCCCCTTGAGTAAATAATGTTTTCACTTACTAATCTGGTTTAGTGCGGAATGGCAATATGATACATCGGAATACCTGCATGTCTATTCTAAATTTTGCTTATCCATTCGCAGGTCCACTGCGCAACCTGATCCTGCCAGAGGCGACATGAAAAAGTATGGTCTGCACCGGGCAGTTCGTGACGAGTCATTTTGGGCGTATTGAGCAGATTACGCCATTGCCAGGAAGCCTTGACCACGTCTTCGAATTCCCGTGCTACAAGGTCATTACCGCTCAGGATGAGTAGAATGTCACCCTGAAATTTTTCCAAGGACGAGCGCATTTTATCCGGAAGTGGCAATTTTTTTTCGCTATCTGGTGTTTTGAGTTTCAAAATCGCACCGAGGATATCTTTGCAAGCATCCCCGAATTCGAATTTTCCCCTAAATAGTTTTCGCCACAAATCCGGATTGATCAGGCGGGATAGATAGTAGTGCTTAAGTTGTGTTTTCGCTTCTCCTTGCGGAGTTCTAACCCACGGATTGACAAGCACAAGGCCGCCTATACGGAGGTCATTATGAGCATAAAAAACCGCTGCTGATGCTGCATCACATAGCCCCCAGAGGACGACCTGCTCAAGTTCGGGACATCGCGTATAGTAGGCATTGACTGCACAGTGAATATCTTCCTGAATATTTTCAAAGGTATGCAAATCCCCCGTGCTGTCCCCCATGCCACGGTAATCGAAACGCATGCAGGGTATGCCTGCACGGGCGAGATCCCGGGACAGCAGCGTAAATTGCCGGTGGCTGCCGGTACGGTATTGCGGCCCGCCAACAATGATCAGCACGCCGCGAGAAAGCGGTAATTCAGGTCGAGACAGGATACCCGTCAGGATGTTTTTTTTGCAATCGAACGTAAAGGCGGATTCAGTAAATTCCATTAGTACGCTTTTGAGAAAATCTGCGTTGTTTTGTCAATAAGCGCCGGACAGTCTGTAATTTCCTGGACAGACCAGAAGGGTTCGCCCGGCACCTTGCAGGCATGAGCCGTTATCCCGCGACTTTGCCAGTCTTGCAGAACGCCTGATGCGGCTGGAGAGAAGGGCTGATTCACATCCTGCATGATTTCCAACCAGTGATGCCGTACGCCGGATTTGCCAAGATCGGCTAGCTTCAACCTGCTCACAGCGTCAACAAGCTCGTGCGCTATTTCGTAGCCCCCGACTTCCAGTGTTCCGCGTGAGGCGAGTTCGTTTCTCAAGTGCTGTAAGCCTGTTTTTGCTTTGCCTGCAATTATCGCACTGGCCAAACGCAATCGAAGAAATTGCGTGACGTATGCTTCGCCACTGTGCACGGGCTGCCAGAGTACGATGCGCTGAATGGGGGTTTTGGTATCATGCGCGAAATCCAGCAGTAGCAGCGCACCCAGCCGCAATGCCCATAAGCTGACAGGCAGATCGCAGCGCAACTTTAGCCATTCGACTGCAACTGCAAGATCATTTTTCCAGATTTCCCAGCGCGCTTCCCGAAAATCACCGCTGCTATCGCCACATCCGTAGAGGTCAATCTGGAGTACGGCAAAACCGATACCCGTCAGCGTTCTTGCCTGAAGAGCGGCCATGCGCCTGCTTTTATTCATTTCCTCGGCAAAGGGGGGGACGTAAAGCACGGCACCCTTGCAGGTACCCTGTGGTGGGTAAAATATGCAAAACCGTTTACCCGGACTGGTTTCCAGAAAAAAAGGGATTTGTCTGGAAAACGCTGTGTTCATGCAGCCAGTTTTTGCGTAATAAAATTGCCTAAACTGCCCAGCGTGGTAAAAATTTCGGCATTGATTTCATCGTCGTTGACAACAATTCCAAAATGATCTTCCAGTGCCGCAATCAGGCTTACCACAGCCATCGAATCCAGCTCGGGCAGGCTGCCCAAAAGATGGGTTTCAGGTGTCATTGATTGAATTCTGTTGCCGAGTTGTAACGCGCTGCCTAAAACTTTTCGGACTTCGTCTACGTTTGCCATGCTATCTCCAAGTGATAATCAGTGGCGATTATAGCTCGCCCGTTTGATTGCAGGTATTTTTGCTTTTCTTTTCTCGTTGTCGGAAAAATTTACATACGCAGGTTAAGTCTGCAGAAGATTAATTAATTTATAATCTTAATACTATGAAAAAAAAGGATTATTTAATATTGGCGCGTAATTTGCTTATTATTTTATTGAGCAGGATAAATAGCATAATGAAGCTATGAAAAAAATATTACTCAATAGTGTCATTTTGCAGGCGCAGGGTTGAGGTGGCTGTTTTGGCAACAATTTCCCGGGAAAGTCTAATCTCCTCATCCGGAAAGCGGCGAGTTCCATCATTACAGCCTGACTCTTGACGTTAATCTTGTAAATGTGCTGATTTATTATGTCACGACAACGGATTATCCTTCAACCCATTCATAAGGAAGTGTAAATGCTGTTCAGATCTGGATGCGCTATTCGGTTTGCCTGTCTCTTCATGCTCAGCGTACCCGCAGTTGCTGCAAATCTTGCCGACACGGTTGTCATGGTCAAACAGTCGGTGGTTGCTGTGGGCACCTTCCAGCAGGATCGAGCTCCCCCGTCGAAATTTATCGGGACAGGTTTTGTCGTCGGTGACGGTAGTTATGTGATCACTAATGCGCATGTCATTCCGCCGCCTCTGAACACCGAAAACAGGGAAGTGCTGGCCATATTTGCAGGAGAAGGGGTACAGGCAAGATCCCGCAGCGCCACCAAAGTCATGGTCGACCCGAAACATGATCTGGCTTTGCTAAAAATCAGCGGTCAGCCCCTGACGCCTCTGCGTTTTAGCGATGCTCGCGACGTGAGGGAAGGCGATGCACTTGCATTTACCGGTTTTCCGATCGGGGTTGTACTCGGACTTTATCCCGTGACGCATCGCGCGACTTTGTCTGCTATCACACCGATTGTCATTCCGGCCGCTCATGCGAGCGAATTGAATGTCAAATCAATCAGGCAGCTTCTGAGTCCGTTTATGGTGTTTCAGCTTGATGCCACGGCTTATCCCGGAAATAGCGGCAGCCCGCTGTATGAACCGGAAACGGGCAGGGTCATCGGCATTGTCAATATGGTTTTCATCAAAAACACTAAAGAGCACGTCCTCTCCGAGCCGAGCGGCATCGCCTATGCAGTTCCCGGTGAATATATTATCCGTCTCATCAAAGATGCAGGCCTGGTGCCCTGAACCGAATTCGTTTCCATAGCTCAGCTCACGGGCAAATAATTGGGCCTGTTTTTTTGCATCAGATCCTTCAACTGAAGCCAATTTTTAACATGCTGTTGTAGCTGTCCCTGATATTTTATTCTCTATCTCCAATCCCTAATCTGGCATCTTGGCTTTGTTATTGTTCGTGCAATGTGGTTTAATCACGCCCATGAACTTTCCCTTCAAAACCGTTGCACTCATCGGCAAGCGAAAATCTCCTGCCGTAGTTACCCCGCTGCTATATTTGGCGGAGTTTCTGGCAGGACGTGGCTTGTCTGTGATGATAGATAATCTGACTGCCGAGCAGCTTGGCGATCATCCCTATACTGTTATGCCACTAGAAGAAATGCAAAAGCAGATTGATCTGGCGATTGTGATGGGGGGCGATGGCACCATGCTGAACATCGCCCGTACTTTTTCGCCGCATCATGTGCCATTGATCGGTGTGAATCAGGGCAGGCTCGGGTTTTTGACTGATCTCACGCTGGAAAATATGTACGAAAGTATCGCCGCGATGCTATCGGGCAACTATGTGACCGAGCAACGCTTGTTGTTGTCGGCGCGCGTATTGAGAAATGATGTCGAGGTTTTTAGCGGTCTGGCTTTCAATGAAGTGGTGGTGCATCGCAGTCAGATCAGCAGCATGGTCGAATTTGAGGTGCGCATCAATGGCGAATATCTGTATAACCAGCGCGCCGACGGCTTGATTGTTTCCACGCCGACCGGATCGACAGCTTATGCGATGTCGGCCGGGGGGCCTATCCTGCATCCCGGTCTGGATGTGCTGGAATTGGTGCCAATCTGCCCGCATACCCTGAGCAATCGGCCAATTGTGGTGCATGGTGCGTCGGTGCTGGAAATTTTGATGCACCATTCTGATGATATTCGAGTGCGCCTGGATAGTCATACCAGTTTTGATATGCAGATGCATGACAAAATTATCGTCAGTCGTCATCCTCAGCATGCGCATTTGCTGCATCCGGAAGGGCATAGTTACTACCACACGTTGCGTGAAAAATTGCAGTGGAATCAATTACTTTAACGGAAATTCGATATTTCAATGCTGAAATTTTTAAGTATTCGTGATTTTGTTATCGTGTCACAACTGGAGCTGGAATTTAGCAGCGGATTTACTGCGCTGACAGGTGAGACCGGTGCCGGGAAATCGATACTGATCGATGCCTTACTGCTGGCGTTAGGCGAGCGCGGCGATGCGGCCATGGTGCGTAATGGCTGCGAACGTGCCGAAATTACGGCTGAATTTGATGTTCGCCAGCAACCGTCTTTGCAAGAATGGCTGCAAACTCAGGCGTTGGCGGGGGATGATGGCGTGTGCCTGATGCGCCGTCTGTTGGATGCAGGAGGCCGTTCGCGTGGTTTTATCAACGGGCGTAGCGCGACTTTGCTGCAAATGCGTGAGGCAGGGGAACAACTGCTCAATATTCACGGCCAGCATGCACATCAATCTTTATTGCAACCGGAAGCACAGCGTGCTTTGCTTGATGAATACGGCAGTTTGCAGAAAAATGCTGCCCAGGTTTCGGCAAGTTACCGTGACTGGCAGGCTTTGAGAAATCGCCGCATTGCCTTGTCTGATAATTCGCAGGCGATCATTGCCGAGCGCGAATTGCTGTCGTTTCAGCGCAATGAACTGGAGGCGCTGGCGTTTAATGTTGCCGACTGGGAGGGGTTACAGGCGGATTATAGGCGTCTTGCGCATGCTGCCGGACTGCTGGAGACAGCCGCTTTGGGTCTTGAAACCCTGAGCGAGTCGGATAGTGCCTGTCTGACACAGCTGAACGCGCTGATGGTGAAAGTGCGCGAGGGGGTGACACATGATGCGAGTCTGGCTGAGATGCTACACTTGCTCGAATCTGCTGCTGCGGAATTACAGGAGGCCGTTTATAGTTTACGCCATTACCAGCAGCATCTGGAGACTGATCCACAGCAACTAATTGAAAAAGAACAACGAATCGGGTATGTGATGGATATGGCGCGTAAATATCGCGTTCAGCCCGAACTCCTGAATGAAGTATTACAGAAAATCGTTGCGCGTCTGACTGAGCTGGGCGGCGATGATGATCTGGAAGCGCTGCTGCAACAGGAAAAAGCCGCACAACAACGCTATCTGGAATGTGCACAAGATTTGAGCCGTAGCCGGCATTTGGCCGCAGGCAAACTGTCCAAACAAATTACTGCTGCGATGCAGACCCTCGCGATGCAGGGCGGCCACTTTGCTGTGGTGTTGCTGCCGCTATCTCAAGGGAATGTTAACGGCCTTGAGACGATAGAGTTTCAGGTTGCCGCTAATCCGGGTATGCCGCCACGCAGTGTCGCCCGTGTTGCCTCAGGCGGTGAGTTGTCGCGTATCAGTCTGGCGATGCAGGTGGCAACCAGCCAGATCGCTTCCGTGCCGACCTTGATTTTTGACGAAGTGGACAGTGGTATTGGCGGGCGTGTCGCAGAAATCGTCGGACTATTGCTAAAACAGCTAGGCCGGGAATATCAGGTTTTATGCGTTACCCATCTGCCGCAAGTCGCTGCGATGGCGGATAGTCAGTGGCAGGTGAGCAAAACAGTGGAAAATGGCACGACGTTGAGCCGTATCGAAGTACTCAAAGGAAATCAGCGCATTGAAGAGATTGCACGCATGCTGGGAGGCGTTACAATTACCGATACTACACGCAAACACGCAGCAGAGATGCTTGGAGTCGCCGCTTGAGGTATCATGCAACAGATTTTTGAAATTATGAGACGGGAAACCATGCGCTTTACTATCATTCTGCTTACCTTATTGCTGGCGTCATGCGGCAGTTATAGTCTGCCTTCATCGCTCACCTCGGATTCCGCGTATAAAATGGACATCCGTCAGGGGAATTTAGTGACGACAGAAATGCGCAATACCATCAAACCGGGTATGTCCCGCGCTCAGGTGCGTTATGCACTGGGTACCCCGATGATCATGGATGTGTTTCATGCCAATCGCTGGGATTACGTGTACCGTCTGGAGCAGGGGCGCAAACTGCTCAATCAGCAACGACTGACTCTGTATTTTGAGGGCGATACGCTGGTGCGCATTGATGACAGCGGTTTGACTGATAAACAGGCAGCTGGAGCTAAGGAATAATCCAATGAATCAAATCAAAATTGCCATTGCCGGCTGTAGCGGGCGTATGGGACGTATTCTGCTGGAAAACGTGGTACTTGCCGGTGACATGGTGCTCTATGCAGCACTGGAACATAACGGCAGTACGATGCTGGGCCGCGATGCCGGAGAGTTTTCCGCTGCGCCTTGCGGGGTGAAAATCAGTGCGGATATCGAGGCCGCACTTTTGGGTGCAGATGTGTTGATCGACTTTACCCGGCCAGAAGGTACGCTCCATCATCTGGACGTCTGTCGCAGGTTGGGCGTGAACATGGTGATTGGCACGACTGGATTTAGTGCGCAGCAAAAGGCCCTGTTGGGTGCTGCGGCACAGGATATCGGCATTGTTTTTGCACCGAATATGAGCGTAGGCGTGAATCTGGTTTTTAAATTGCTTGAAACGGCAACGCGTGTTTTGTCGGAAGGTTATGATATCGAAATTATCGAGGCGCACCACCGGCATAAAGTGGATGCGCCATCTGGCACGGCGCTGGGCCTGGGCGAAGTGGTTGCGCGTACGTTGGGGCGCGAGTTGTCCGAATGTGCCGTTTATGGCCGTGAAGGGGTGACAGGGGAGCGTGATCCTTCCACCATTGGTTTTGCAACGGTGCGTGGCGGAGATATCGTAGGCGATCATACTGTACTGTATGCCGGAACCGGTGAGCGCATCGAAATCACCCATAAAGCCAGCAGTCGTGCTACTTTTGCCTTGGGCGCGCTGCGTGCGGCACGTTTTCTGGCGATCAATCCGGCAGGCATGTATGACATGCAGGATGTATTGGATTTGAAGTAATTAATTTAATGATCAAAAAATTTCTAAAACGGGTATTTCGCAGGTCAGAAAAAACCAAAAAAATTGGCAACGCGCAGGTGATACCGTTCGCCTTGCACAGTGTGCCGCGTGAACAGATTAGTTATGGTGCAAAGCGCGTGACTGATGGCTTGCAGGCGGCAGGTTTCAAGGCTTTTGTGGTGGGTGGTGCGGTGCGCGATCTTCTGCTGAGCAAAAAACCTAAAGATTTTGATGTGGCAACCGATGCGACACCTGAAGAAATCAAACAGGTGTTCAGACGTTCACGCATCATAGGTCGGCGCTTCCGTCTGGTACATGTGATGTTTGGTGAAGAACTGGTTGAAGTCGCCACTTTTCGTTGCATGATAGAAACTGCACAGACCGATGAAAATGGACGACTTTTGCGGGATAATGAGTTCGGCGATCAGGAACAGGATGCCGCAAGGCGCGATTTTACCGCCAATGCGCTGTTTTATGATCCGACCACTCAAGAGATTTACGATTATCACCGGGGTTATGCGGATATTCGGGATGGTATATTGCGCATTATCGGTGATCCGCTGGTTCGATATCGTGAAGATCCGGTGCGCATGTTGCGTGCAGTTCGCTTGTCCGCCAAGCTTGGCATTCAGCTTGATCCGGCGACAGCAGCGCCGATCGCACAACTGAAATCCCTGCTGGATAATGTGCCGGAAGCGCGCATGCTGGATGAAGTGTTGAAGATGTTGCTGTCAGGGCATTCTGTCGAGTGCATACAGCAGTTGCGCAAGATGGAACTGCATCATGGCTTGTTGCCGTTGCTGGATGTGATCATGGAACAGCCGACGGGTGAAAAATTCATCATGTTGGCGTTGAAAAATACCGATGAGCGTTTAAGTCAGGATAAATCAGTGTCCCCGGCATTTTTATTTGCAGCCTTACTCTGGCATGAAGTGTTGAGCGTCTGGAACGGTCTGGTTGCACAAGGTGAACGCCCGGTAAGTGCAATGTTTACCGCGATGGATGAAGTGCTGGCCCGCCAAAAGAAAAAGTTGGCTATTCCACACCGTCATGATGCGGTGATGAAGGAAATCTGGCTGTTGCAGCAACGTTTTGAGCAACGATCAGGTCAACGCCCGTATCGTTTGCTTGAACAGCCGCGTTTTAGGGCCGCCTTTGATTTTTTACTGCTGCGTTGTGCCAGTAATGAAGTGGATAATGAACTGGGACTCTGGTGGGATGAATTTCAGGATACCAGTGAAACACGCCGTCAGGAAATGCTGCAACCTGAAGGCGCCGGGGTTAAAAAACGTCGTCGCAAGCCGCGTAAAAAGCCGGATGCTACGCAGACAGTCCAGGTTGCTGAGTGACACAGCATATTGCTTTTATCGGCTTGGGCAGCAATCTGGGAGCGTCGGGTGAACAACTAAGACAGGCTTTGACAAATATCGCTGCCTTGCCCGAAACAAACCTGTTAGCTCAGTCTTCACTGTATCGCAGTGCGCCGATAGGTTTTTTGGGTCAGCCTGATTTTGTTAACACGGTCGCTAAAATTTCCACCCGATTAACGCCGCAAGTTTTGCTCGCTGCCTTATTACAGATTGAACAGCATTACGGCCGCGAGCGTACTTTTCATAATGCACCGCGCACACTGGATCTGGATGTCTTGTTATACGATGACTTGCAACTGCAGGAGCATGGTCTGACCATTCCGCATCCGCTGATGCATCTGCGGGCGTTCGTTTTGCTGCCGCTGCTGGAGATGGCGCCCGACTGCATGATTCCTGGTATTGGTTCAGCCAAGCTCGCCATGCGGGATTGTCAGGATCAGGATTTGGAAAAACTGCTAACTTGACCAGTTTGATGTTTACGATTATCAACTATCGACTATTTTAAAATGAGAACAACCTTAACTGCCTTGAAAAGCATGAGTGGCCGTACTGAGAAAATTGCCATGCTGACCTGTTACGATGCGAGCTTTGCAGCCCTGCTTGAAGCCGCCGGCGTAGATATTCTTCTGGTGGGCGACTCGCTCGGGATGGTTATGCAAGGACGGGAGTCGACTTTAGCCGTCACGCTGGAGGATATGGTATATCACACCGGTTGTGTGGCGCGTGGTGCGAAAAAAGTTTTTGTTCTCGCTGACATGCCCTTCGGTACTTCGCAAATCAGTCCGGAAAAAACCTTCGAACATGCCGTTAAATTGATGGCTGCCGGTGCGCAAATGGTCAAACTCGAAGGCGGGGCGGTGATGCTGGAAACGGTGCGTTTTTTAACTTCGCGCGGGATTCCAGTTTGCGCGCATATTGGTCTCACTCCGCAATCTGTGCATCAACTTGGCGGCTATAAAGTGCAGGGCAGGGAACCTGCTGCTGCGCTGCAATTGCTCGAAGATGCGATAGCGCTCGAACAAGCGGGAGCGGGTATGTTGTTACTGGAAATGGTACCGGCGCTGCTTGCCGAGGAAATTACCGCGCAAGTGAACGTCCCTACCATCGGCATCGGAGCGGGTGCATCTTGCTCAGGTCAGGTGCTGGTGCTGTACGACATGCTGGATATTTATCCGGGTAAAAAGGCGCGTTTTGTGAAAAACTATATGCAGGGGGCTGCATCCCTTAGTGACGCGGTGACCGGCTATGTCACTGAAGTAAAAAACGGCCGCTTTCCAGCCATGGAGCATGGCTTCTGATGCAGCTGATTTCAACCATAGAAGAACTTCGAGTTCGACTGAAAAATGAATCTGCCATCGCCTTTGTGCCAACCATGGGCAATCTGCATCAGGGGCATCTTGATCTGATGCTTAAGGCACGCGAGCATGGTCGTAGTGTGGTGGCGAGCCTCTTCGTCAATCCTTTGCAATTCGGGCCGAATGAAGACTTTGCTCAATATCCTCGCACGCTGGAGGCCGATTGCGCCAAGCTGCAAGGTCTGGTCGATGTGGTCTTCGCGCCGTCAATCAACGAGATGTATCCGCTACAACAAACTGTCTTTATTGAATTGCCGCCAGTAGCCTGTGAGCTGTGCGGGGCTGCGCGTCCAGGGCATTTTCGCGGCATGGCGACGGTAGTGTTGAAGCTGCTTAATATCGTGCAGCCGCAAGTTGCGCTGTTTGGCAAGAAAGATTATCAGCAACTGCACCTTATACGCCAGCTTGTCACGCAACTGAATTTGCCGGTGAATATTACCGGTTGCGAAACGGTACGGGCGGAAGATGGGCTTGCGTTGAGTTCTCGCAACCAGTATTTGACCGAAGCGGAACGAAATGAAGCCGCTTTCCTCTATCAAACTTTGCAACATCTGCGTCAGCAAATTGTACAAGGCGAGCGCAATTTTGCATTGATGCAGCAGCGTGCTGTCGACGCATTGACCCGTCGCGGCTGGCTTGTGGATTATATGTCGGTACGTAATCAGTCGGACTTGCAAGCAGCACAAGCGGATCAGACTGAGTTGGTAATATTGGCTGCCGCACGGCTCGGAAAAACCCGGCTGCTGGATAATATCGAGCTGAGTATCGGATAATTAGGCGTTCCTTAAACGTGCAACTTCTGTGATTCGTTATGCCAGTGTTCCTCATCTTCATGCGTATAGCCGTCCGTTGTCTTGCTGTCACTATGACGTGCATTTCGCTGCACAATATCCTTGGGCACGCCGCTCCTTATTGAGTAAGTGATAGAAGTGTGCCGCCCCCAGTGAGATGATGCTTGTCGTATTTTTGCTGCGCGGGTCAGGAACTCTGCCTGGGACATGAAGTCGGATACGGGAAGGTCATTTGCTTTTCCTTCCAGTAGTTTTGCTGCATCTTCAAACAAACCATCCAAAATCAGATTAAGTTGACGTGGCGTGATCGGGCTTGCATCTTTGACGGAGCGGAGCAGGGGAGAATCATCATTATCTAGCGGTAGCGGTGTCAGGTCAAGATAGGTGCGATAGCGTATTAACGATTGCAGCATATCTGAAACAACGGGGACTTTAGCTGATTTACTTCCTTTTCCTTTAACGTGCCACCACCAGAGTTTACCTTCTGACTTAAAGTCATTCATCCGTCCGTTGGCCAGCTCGCTTGCGCGTGGCGCCAGCAGTAACATCAGTGACGAGACAAATTTAGCGCGCTCATATTTATCAAGATCCTTTTTTGTGTCTTTCGACATCATTTCAATTGCCTCCTGAAATGCCGCCCACATATGCTCATCCAAATATCGTTCGACTTTGGCGTGCTCTTCCGTCGACTGTGACGCACGAACGGCTTTACGTTTGGTTTTTATTTGACGCATTGGATTTTTTATCAAATAGCCGTAGTCTATCAGCCAGGTGAAAAAAGACTCCAGCGATGCCATTGCGGTGAGGCGGCTAGATGGCGCAAGCCCGGCTAAAAAAGTAGGGTTTTCACCTTCTTTTTTTGGCGGCTTCACGCTCATATTGAATGGACGCCACGCCGGACTTTCACGGGGAAATTTATGACGGGTTGCCCATTCAGAGACAGGTTCGGGGTGAGCCAGGAATTCAACGAAGTCATCCATATCAGTAAATGTCAAACTTGACATTGGCTTTCCCTTGACGTTTATCGCCCACAAAATCAACCGTTCGATTTCCTTGGTGTAATTGCGTTGTGTTGTTGGTGTGTCTCGATGTACATATAAAAATGCTTTTGCCGCCTCAATGTCGGTATTGACAATTGGCTCATTAGGATTCATTGGCGCACGATTAGATCCGCGTTGGCCATCAATTTCAGTATCATCAATAACAAGACAGTGTAGAGATGCCATCCACATAATTAACCCCGACTATAGTAAATTCACCGCTGCTGACAAACAACTACTGATTATTTGTATAATCAGTAGTTGTTTGTCAGCAGAAACCCAGCTAAACAACTGCCCCTCTGATTTTCCGACGTTGTTTGTTGGTGGATATTAATGACTCAAGTTCCTTCTGTGTATCAAAGGCTTTACTCTTCCAGACTTCAATTTTCATTACCATTGCATTCAATTGCGAACCAAGACCGATAACTGATTCTCGCT
>Ga0316218_1001240_pt1 | contig 28732 bp, 29 predicted proteins | sample TBH18003metaG_FD_203634 | JGI IMG/M metagenome (GOLD analysis project Ga0316218, IMG submission 203634) | Freshwater microbial communities from Trout Bog Lake, Wisconsin, USA - TBH18003 | ecosystem: Environmental > Aquatic > Freshwater > Lake > Hypolimnion/Profundal zone | place: USA: Wisconsin...
CCATCCACGTCTTTGGGCGTCGGGAACCATCAAAGACGTGGATGGAGCGCCTTCGCGCACCATGACGGCGAAGGTGATTGCCGTCGCGAACACCAAACCAGGAACATTTGATCCAGGGCGTTTGGCCGCCGCGGCGCTCTTGGTCGGCACGGTGCTGACGACACCGCATGCCTTTGTCTATGATTTGCCCATGGTCACAGTCGCCATGGTTCTGTTCATCGACGACCGGGTGAAGACGCGTTCGGCCTTCAGTTTAGGGGAGATCTTGGTTCTGACCCTGGCGATGATGTTTCCAATCGTGATGATGTTGAAAGACATCGCCGTGCCCATCAGCGCGGTATCCTTGCTGCTCCTGTTCGGCGTGATCGTCCGAGCCCAAGGCCGCGCTGGCGGCGAAACGGCTTAATCCGCGGCCTCTGGATTGCGGGTCCGGACCAGATTGACCGGCTTCAGGCTCATGACCACATCGCCGTCCTGGTTCAGCACTTCCAGCAGGATGTGCAGCAGACCGCGATCCGGCTTGGTCCGCGACAGGCGCGCCTGCTGGATCGTTGCATGCACCGTCAGCAGATCCCCGGGACGCACCGACGTGGCCAACGCAGTTCGTCGATCCCGGGGGCGGCCAAGCCGTTATGCGGCAGGAACTGATCCACCACCAGGCGCATGGTCAGCCCGACGGTATGCCAGCCGCTGGCAATGAGTTCTCCGAACGGTCCCTTCGCCGCCAGATCGCGATCGATGTGCATCATCTGCGGGTCGTAATGGCGGGCGAACGCGATGATCTCATCCTCGGTCACCGAGAATGTGCCCAGCACGTAGGTGCCGCCGACCGTATAGTCCTCGAAAAACCGGTCGCTCGCCGGGGTGGTAAACACTTCGAACATGAATCGTGCCGCTCTGTTGCCGATGCGCGGGGTAACATGCGATATAGTGCATGACAATGAATAGCCGCCGTGCGGCGGATAATCGGGGGGATCACGATGCATCATGTTTCACGACGGGCCATGCTGGCCGGAGCGGCGTTGACCGCGGGCCTTGGCCGTCCGGCCGTCGCCCAGGGCGCGCCCCTGAAAGTCGGCATGATGCTGCCATTCTCCGGCACCTATGCGGCGCTGGGTGAGAACATCGCCGCCGGCTTCGAACTGCTGATCGCCGAAAACGACGGCAAACTGGGTGGACGGGCAGTGACCTTGATCCGGCTGGATGATGAGTCCGATCCGGCCAAGGCGCCCGCCAACGTCAATCGCCTGACGGAACGCGACAACGTCGATGTCCTGCTGGGCACGGTGCACTCGGGAGTCGTCATGGCCCTGGTGCAGGCGGCGCGCGAGAAGGAAATTCCGCTGTTCATCCCGAACGCCGGCAACGTCGCCGCCACCCGTGATTTGTGCTCGCCGCATGTGTTTCGCTCGTCGTTCAGCAACTGGCAGCCGGCTTATGGCATGGGCCGGGCGCTGGCGGCGCGTGGTGTGAAGAAGGCGGCCTGGGTGACCTGGGATTACGCCGCGGGAAAGGAGTCGGGCGAAGGATTTCGGGATGGATTGCGCGACGGGGGCGCCGAAATGACGCACCTGCTGACAGTGCCGTTTCCGGAAACCAATTTTCAGCCGGTTCTGGCGCAGATTAGCGGTCTCGGCGTCGAAGCGGTTGGATCGTTCTTCGCCGGCGGCGGCGCCATTCAGTTCGTCAAGGACTACGCGGCGTCCGGCCTGCGCGCGACGATACCGCTGTGCGGTTCGGGGTTCCTGACAGAGGGCGTGCTGAAGCCGCAAGGGGCCGCGGCAGAGGGTATCCAGACGGCGCTGCACTACGGCGACGGACTGGATAATGCGAAGAACGTCGCATTCCGCACCGCGTTCAAAGCCAAGACCACTCGCGACGCCGATGTCTATGCGGTGCAGGGCTACGATGCCGGGCAGATGCTGGCGGCCGGCCTGACCGCGACGAAAGGCGACGCGGCTGCCGCCATGGCGTTTGCGGCGGCAATCCGAGCGGCTCGGATCGATAGCCCACGAGGGGCGTTTACGCTGTCGGCGTCACATAATCCGATCCAGACGATCTGGCTGCGGGAAGCGCGGGACGGTCAGAACAAGGTGATCGGAATCGCCGCGAAGGACCTGGCTGACCCCGGAACGGGCTGCAAGATGGCGGGCGCCTGATTGCTGACGGGTCTGATCGCGCAGCTTCTGAACGGGGTGCAATACGGGCTGCTGCTGTTTCTGATCAGCAGTGGCCTGACCCTGATCTTCGGTGTGATGGGCGTGATCAACCTCGCGCACGGCAGCTTGTTCATGATCGGCGCCTATCTGGCGTTCGGCGTGGCCAGCCTGACCGGGAGCCTGTGGCTGGCTTTGCCGGTCGCCGTGCTGGGCGGGGCTGTTTTCGGTGCGGTCCTGGAGCGCTTGCTGTTCCGCCGCTTTCGCACCCGCGCCCACCTCGATCAGGTGCTGCTGACGTTCGCGCTGATTCTGCTGTTCGAGGAGGGCCGGTCGACACTGGCCGGCAATCAGTTTCACAGCGTGCCTGTCCCAGGGGTCCTGGACTTCTCGGTCCCCGTAATCGGCGGCTTCGGCTATTCCGCCTATCGGCTGGCGGTGTTGGTGATCTGTCTGATTGTCGCCGCCGGCCTGGTCTGGCTGATCGAGCGCACCCGCGTAGGCTCCGCCATCCGCGCCGCCGCTGAGAATACCGAAATGCTCAATTTGCTCGGTTTTGACGCCGGGCGTGTCCATACGATGGTGTTTGCCGGCGGGACGGCCCTGGCAATGCTGGCCGGCGCTTTGGCCGCCCCGTTGCAGTCGGTCTATCCCGGCATGGGCGACGGGTTCCTGATTCTGTCCTTCATCGTCGTGGTCATCGGCGGTCTCGGGTCGGTTGCCGGAGCTTTTTGGGCCGCGCTTTTGGTCGGTCTGATCGATACACTCGGAAAAGCGTATTTGCCTCAGGCCGCTGGCATAGCGGTGTGTGCGATGATGGCGGTGGTACTGCTGTGGCGCCCAACGGGGCTGTTCAGCCGCACATGATCGTCGCGTCCCGACCCGGTCAGTGTGTGCTCGGCGCCGCGGCGCTGGGGATCGCCTCGATGCCGCTATGGGCATCGGCGTGGCACATGCAGTTGGTGTCCACGGCACTGGTGGCGGCGCTGTTCGCCCTCAGCCTCCAGGTGCTGGTGGGGGCGACGGGTCTGGTCAGCCTGGCCCAGGCGGGACTTTTCGGGCTTGGCGCTTACACCGTGCATTTGCTCGGGTCGCCTCCGGTATGGATCACGTTGCCCGCCGCGATGCTGGCGGCCGGCGTCGCGGCGTTGCTGATCGGACCGCTGGCACTGCGGACGAAGGGCTTCTTTTTCCTGATGACCACCCTGGCATTCGGCCAGATGCTGTTCTTCGCCTTTCACGACACGCCGCTCGGCGGCGGCACCGACGGCTTGTTCATCGTCCGGCCGTCTCTCGGCTTTTCCGTGTCCAGGGCCGAGCGGCCGGCGGTGTTCCTGCTGCTGAACCTGAGCGTATTGGCGATCGTCTATGGCGGCCTGTGCTGGCTGATGAGCACGATGCTCGGTCACGCCCTGCAAGGCATCCGGTCTAACGAGAACCGCATGGCCGCGCTGGGTCACAACGTGCAGCGGCTGAAACTGATCGCCTTCGTTCTGGCCGGCGCGCTCGCCGGGCTGGCCGGGCACATGTCCGCGTTGACCGACGCGTTCGTCAGTCCCGATCTGCTGGGATGGCATCGCTCCGCCGAGGCGTTGTTGATGATCCTGCTAGGTGGCATCGGCGCCCTGCATGGCCCGATTTTGGGGGCGTTCGCGCTGGTCGCAATTCAGGAGGCAGGCAGTCTGCTCAGCGACCGGCCTCGCCTGGTTGAAGGCGTGGTGTTCCTGGCCGCTGTGCTGTTCCTGCGCCAGGGCATCGCGGGTTGGCGGCTACCGTGGCGAGCCCGCCCGTGATGCAGGCCGAGAGTCTGATCAAGCGATACGGCGGCCTGTTGGCGGTTGATCAGGTGTCGCTGTCGTTGGACCGAGGTACGCTGCATGCGGTAATCGGGCCCAATGGCGCCGGCAAGAGCACGTTGATCAATCTATTGTCGGGGGAGACGTCGCTGTCCTCCGGGTGGGTTCACTTCAAGGACCTCGACATCTCCGCGTGGCCGGCCTGGCGGCGCGGGCAGGCGGGTATCGGCAGGACGTTTCAGCGAACCAACGTCATGCGCGACATGACGGTGCTGGAGAACGCACGTCTTGCGGCGCAGGCGCGTGCGCAATTTGGTCTTCTGCAAACCGCTGCAAATGCGAAGGTCATGCAAACTGCTTTGGCAGCGCTACAGCGCGCCGGCCTGGCTGAGGCGGCCGGAGCGATAGCGAGTACTCTCAGTCACGGTCAGGCCCGACTGCTTGAAATCGCCATGGCCCTGGCCGGCTCGCCGGACGTTCTGCTGCTGGACGAACCGCTCGCCGGTCTGGGACCGGAGGAAACCGCACCGGTCGCCAACCTGCTGCGAGACCTGGCCCGCGATCACGCGGTGCTGCTGGTTGAACACGACATGGACGTCGTTTTTGCCGTCGCCGATGTCATCACGGTCATGGTGGACGGCCGCGTCCTCGCAACAGGCGCGCCGAACGAGATCCGAACCTCCGCCATCGTTCGTGATGCCTATCTGGGCCACAGCGTATGACCGCGATCCTGTCCGCCCGCGACCTGTCCGCCGGTTACGGCGAAAGCCGTGTCCTGCGGGGGATCGACCTCGACATCCTGCCGGGGGAAACGATTGGCCTGATGGGCCGGAACGGCATGGGCAAGACCACCCTGATCCGAACCCTGATCGGGCTGTTGCCCGCATTGCAAGGTCAGGTCTTGCTGGATGGCGTCGATGCCGCCGGGCTGCCGGCATTCGCGCGCGCGCGCAAAGGGATCGCCGTGGTGCCGGAAGGCCGAGGTGTGTTCGCCAGCCTGACGGTGATGGAGAACCTGCGTCTCGCCGCCACAACCGGCGAATGGACCGAAGCACGTGTGCTGGACCTGTTCCCTCGATTGGGCCAACGCGGGTCCCACCGGGGCAATCATCTGTCCGGCGGCGAACAGCAGATGCTGGCGATCGGCCGCGCCCTGATGACCAACCCGAGGCTGCTGATCCTGGATGAAGCGACCGAGGGACTGGCCCCGCTGATCCGAGACGAAATCTGGCGGGTGATCCGCATTGTCCGGGAGGCTGGTGTGGCGGTCGTTGTGGTGGACAAGACCGTCTCGGCCGTTCTCTCGGTCGTGGATCGCGTCGTGATCCTGGTCAAAGGACAGATCGCCTGGTCCGGTCCTCCGGAAATTCTGCGCGCTGACGTTGGGCTGATGCATCGTCACCTCGGGGTGGACGCATGACCTGGTCCGAGGACGCCGCCGCCGCGAGGGCATTGCACCAAACCGCGAGGGCGTTGTACCAAGCCGCCAAGAGGCTGATACACGCCGGCCGCCCCGCATCGTCATGGTGCGCGCAGGCGCACCATCCACGTCTTGGTTTAAACTCATAAAGACGTGGATGCCGGCCTTCGCCGACATGTCGGGTGACGGGCGGCCGGAGAGTCGATGTCAACGCCGATTGGCTTTCGGTCGTAGAAATCGTCAGATTCGGTCAGCTCCCCAAACCAAGGAACCGGTCGGCTGCCCGTGTAACCTGCTCAACCGAGATCGCATCCATCGACTGCGCCACAACAGCGGTGGCGAGCCGTCCGGTCGGCGCGTAGGTCGCGGCGTCGGTGGGGCCGAATAATCCGATGGTCGGCGTACCGGCGGCGGCGGCCAAATGCATCAGCCCGGAATCGTTGCCAACGAACAGGTCGCACCGTTCCAGGCAGGCCACGACTTCGGGTAGCGTCAAGCGGCCAACCAGATCGATGGCGCCCGGCAGCGCCGCCAACAGGGGCGCCGCCATCGCCTGTTCCGTCTCACCGGGTCCGCCAAGTACGATTGCCACGGAGTCCTTGCCGACGATGTGCCGAAACACCGCGGCAAAGCGATCGGCCGGCCAGACCTTAGGCTCCCAATTCGCTGTCGGCGCCAATGCAATGAAACGCCGATCCGGCGGCAGCAACGCCAACACACGCTGGCGATCCGCATCGCTGGTCCAGGCAACCGGAGACGGCGGAGGCGACAGACCCAGCACCGCCCCCAATTCAGCAATCTTCGGCCCATCGACCCGGCGAAACACCGCTCGCCGGCGGGTCGGCACGATCCAGGATAACGCCGATCCCCGGATATCGATGACCAGATCCCAGACATGCGCCACGGCTTCGACCCACAAAGGCAGCCAGTGCAAGCCCCATTTTTTCTTTCGCAGCACGATCGTGCGCTCGCGGTTGGGCATGCACGCGAACACGCCCTCGGCCACGGCTCCGCACACCACGGTGATGCGGGAGTCCGGATACCGATGGATCAGGTGGTCGAGCAGACCGGTGGACAGCACCGCGTCGCCTAATCGGTTGGATGTCACAAATAAAATTCTCATACGTGACCGTAATTAGACCATGCGCGCGCCGAAAGCGAGTTCGCCGGGTTTGACCCGGTGGCCGGTGTTGGGCAGCGTGCGCACCAGATTAACCATAGGAGACACCCCATGTCCGAGGAAACGTTTGTCGAGCTGGGCGAAGACTACCCGGAACTGCGCGAATCGGTGCGCCGGATCTGCGCCAAATACCCCGGCACGTATTGGAGTGGTCTGGAGGATCAGGAAGCCTACCCCACCGAATTCGTGAACGAACTGACACAGGCCGGCTTCCTGGCCTCGCTGATCCCCGAGGAATATGGCGGGTCCGGCCTGCCGCTGCGTGCTGCCGCGGTGATCCTGGAGGAAATCAACGCCTCCGGCTGCGTCGCCAGCCAGGGCCATGCACAGATGTATATCATGGGCACGCTGCTGCGGCATGGCAGCGAGGCGCAGAAGCGCAAGTACCTGCCGGAGATCGCCGCCGGGCGGCTGCGTTTGCAGGCGTTCGGGGTGACCGAACCGACGACCGGATCGGACACGACGCAGTTGAAGACACGCGCCGTGCGCGACGGCGATTCGTACCTGATCACCGGTCAGAAGGTGTGGACCTCGCGCGCCATGCACTCTGACATGATGCTGTTGCTCGCCCGCACCACATCCGCCGATCAGGTCAAAAAGCGCAGTGACGGGCTGTCGGTCTTCCTGATCGACATGACCGCGAAAAACACCGGCACCGGCCTGGAAGTCCGGCCGATCAAGGCCATGATCAACCACAACACGACAGAAATCTTCTTCGATAATTTCCGCATTCCGGCCGATAGCCTGATCGGCGAGGAAGGCAAGGGGTTCCGCTATATCCTGGACGGCATGAACGCCGAACGCATCCTGGTCGCCAGCGAGGCGGTCGGCGACGGCCGCTGGTTCGTCAAAAAAGCGACTCAGTACGCCAAGGACCGGGTCGTCTTCGGTGCCCCGATCGGCAAGAATCAGGCGGTCCAATTCCCGATCGCCCGCGCCTGGGCGGAACTGGAGGCCGCCGACATGGTGTGCCGCCGTGCCGCCGCATTGTTCGACAATGGGAAAGAGTGCGGTGCGGATGCCAACATCGCCAAACTGCTGGCCTCGGAATCCGCCTGGAAGGCGGCCGATACCGCGATGCAGACCTTCGGCGGTTTCGCCTATGCCCGCGAATACGAAATCGAACGAAAATGGCGTGAAGTGAGGCTTTACCAAATCGCACCGATTTCCACCAACCTGATCCTGGGCTATGTGGGTCAGCATGTCCTCGGGATGCCACGATCGTACTAAGGCGTCGGGGCACCAGGACGCCCCGACGATGCCCGACACTTCCATGTTCACCGATCCCGTTCCCGCGCCGGACGCCAACGTTCTGCAGGAAACCTTGGAGTACCTGGGCGCCGTCAACGACATCCTGAAGGTCATGGGCCGCTCTGCATTCGACCTGACCGCGGTCCTGCAGACCGTCGTGACGCGCGCCGCCAGTCTCTCGCGGGCAAACCGGGCCAGTTTGTACCAATACCGCGACGGCGCGTGTCATTTTGATGTTGGCATCAACGTCTCCCCCGGCGACGAGGTGCGGGCTCGGACAACCGGGTCTGATCCCGACTCCCTGATCGGCCGCACCCTTCGACAGCACGCAGCCGTGCAGATCGTCGCGGGAACGGAGGAGAATGCGGCGGACGGAGGCGGTATGCGCGCCATTCTGGGCGTTCCGCTGCTGCGCGACGGTGTGCCCATCGGTGTGATCACGCTGGAACGAACATCCGCCACGCCGTTCAGCGGCCGGCAGATCGAAGTGGTGACAACGTTTGCCGATGAGGCGGCCCTGGCGATCGAGAATGCCAGACTGTTGCGCGAATTGCGGGAGGAACGCGAGACAGCGGATCGGGAACGTGCCGAGATGCAGACGATCTTCGACAATATGACCGACGGTGTCGTGTTGGCGGAGGAGGACAAGCGCTGGGTCCTGGTCAACAAACCATTGTACCGGATCAATGGCTGGCCGGAAGGTGTCGCGTCGGAGCGCCCGTCCAGCGATGAGGTGCGTGCCATGCTGGCCAAGGGATTCCTGCCGCGCCGGCACGCCACTGTGGATGCGGATATCGACTGGGTCAGGCAACGCTTCATCGACGCCGACGGAACGCCGGTCTCGTCGCAACGAACCAACGGCAACCATGTGGAGGTGCGGTGGATCAAGCTTGGCGACGGGAAGCGTAGGCTGGGCATGTATCGGGACATCACCCTGCTGAAGCAGCAGGAAGATCGGCTGACACAGGAACGCGATGCCGCCCGGATTGCCCGGGCCGAAGCCGAGGCGGCGAATCACGCCAAATCCACCTTCCTCGCCACCATGAGCCACGAAATTCGCACCCCGATGAACGGCGTGCTGGGTATGCTGGAGGTGCTGGAGCATCAGGGGCTCGGGCGCGAGCAGGAGGAAACCCTGGGCATAATCCGCGAATCCGCCGCGGCCCTGTTGCACATCGTCGATGACGTGCTGGATTTCTCGAAGATCGAGGCCGGCCGGCTGGATTTGGAAGAAACCGTGTTCTCCCTGTCCGAGATCGTCGGCAGTGTGGTGCGGGGGTTCCATCCCCAGGCTGAGGCGAAGCACCTGCGCCTTGGCGGCACGATCGACCCCGGGGCGGCCGACACGTTGCTGGGCGATGTCACCCGGGTGCGCCAGATTCTGTTTAATCTCCTCGGCAATGCGGTGAAATTCACCGAACGCGGCAGTGTCCATGTCCGGGCGGGAACGGAATTGCAGGAGGACGGGAGGACGCGGCTGATCCTGGCCGTGTCCGATAGCGGCATCGGTATCGACACCGAACGGCAGATGCATTTGTTCCAACCGTTCGCGCAGGCCGATAACTCGACCACACGGCGGTTCGGCGGTTCCGGTTTGGGGCTGTCGATCGTCCGCCGGCTGGCGCAGCTCATGGGTGGCGACATCACCGTCGAAAGCGCCGTCGGTGAAGGGTCGGTCTTCACCGTCCATCTGATGCTGAACGTCGCGACGGAGGCGGCCCAAACGCCGGTTCCGCCAGAGGCCGATGCGGCGGTCGCCGGGTCCGGACATGTGCTGATCGTTGATGACCATCCGGTAAACCGAGCCGTGCTGCTGCGCCAACTCGGGCTGTTGTCGATCACCGCCGATGCGGCGGCCGATGGGCGAGAGGCGATGGAGTTCTGGCGCCCCGGCCGCTATGCGGCGGTTCTGGCCGACATGCACATGCCGTTCCTGGACGGCTACGGGCTGACGGCCGAGATCCGAACGCATGAGGCCGCCAACGGCGCGCCACGGACGCCCATCATCGCGGTCACCGCGAACGCCATGCGCGGCGAGGAGGAACGCTGCCTGAGCGCCGGCATGGATGCGTATCTCGCCAAGCCGCTCTCTCTGGCGCGCCTGCGGCAGACGTTGCAGCGTTGGATGACGGTGACGATGCCGGTCCGGAAACCGAAACAATCTGTGTTGATCGATCGAACGGTTCTGGCTGAATGGCTGGGCGACGATCAGGCGGCGATCGACGCGTCGCTGACCCGGTTCCTGACCAGCGCCCTGCAATCCGCTGAGGACATCGAAGCCGCACTGCTTGTGTCCGATATGCCCGAGGTCGAATCCATCGCGCACCGGCTGACCGGTTCGGCGCTTACGCTCGGCATGAACGGACTGGGTGCGGCGGCTGGACGAATCGAAACCGCCGCGCGCGGCGGTGACGCGCCGGCGTGCGATGTGGCGCTGGTGTCGCTGCGGCAAACCATGCGCGACACCGAAGTGGAGATCACCGGAGGCCACCGGAGGCGGCACGACGATCTGCCTGTGTGATATCAATCCGGGTTGTTACTGACTCTCATCCCCCTCGTCATGGCCCGGCTTGTCCGCATAGGCATCCACTTAAGCGGTATGCGGCGAAAATCCTTTCACCGGACGCGGCTTTTTCCTCTCCGTCATGACCGGGCTTAACCCGGTCACCCACGACTTTGCCTGGCGCGGCGCAGGAAGTCCCGGGTGGCCGGGCCAAGCCCGCCCCCTATCGGAAGTGAAGTACCCGTACGTCAGTCTCAAAGCGGATTAGTATGAGAAGCGCGCGCGAAAGCCCCCCCGGAATCAGAGGGTGCGATGACTGTTCGGGGACTGCGAATCAGGGAGGAGCGGTGGCCAGCAGCGGATCGAACGGGTCCGAAGTCGGCGGCTCGCCGATCATGTATCCCAGCACCTGGCGAACTATCTCCGGGGGCGGGAATTTCCAGTCAAAGACCCAGGTGTCCGGCTTCTTGTCTCGCTCTTTCTGAAACGATGTCTCGCGATATTGCCGTGTCTTAAACAGCGTGGGGAAACTGCCGCCGTAGTTCATGAGAGCGTCGGATATCTGGTTCCAGAAATTGCCGGTGCAGAAACTCGGAATGACGGCGAGGTCCATGCAGATCGCGAGGACGGTGCGGCCGAGCGGTCGGCGGCGCACCTCGGCGTCGAGTTCCTCGGCTGTGGGGATGCGGAGATCGTTCGGATCGAACGCGGGGCGCCTGGGCGCCTTTTCGTCATCGCCGGGCTTGGCCGGATCGGCCCGGCCACCCGGAACGTCGCTCGCCGCCTCTCCAGAGGCCGGCTCCCCGTCGGACGGTTCCGCTGCCGGCTTGGCCGGAGGGCGCTCGCGCGCATACACAAACCCGATCTCGCGGCCCTTTGCGGCGCGGGACAGCAGGTACCGCTCCAAAGCCATCGCGCGCAGGATACCGCGCTGGAGCCGAACGAGGATGGTCGGCATTGTGTAAGTGCCGCAAACCCCGGCCAGGGCGGCAAATTCCAACCTGGCGGCGCGCTCCGGAACGATCTCAACGAGGCGGCGGCCGTGACCGAGCAGAACGCGGACGACATGCAGCAGAGCGGCGAGACGGTGTGGCATGGTGCGGCCGGGCCGGTCCTGAGTGGGATCGGGCGGCGCAGGCTGGTTCGTGGTTGGCGACGTGTGCTCCATGTCTTTAGAACTAACATTAACGTTAGATAGATGTCAACCTTTCCGTGCATGGCGCGGGCAGGGCGTTCCATGCTCATACGATTGGCCCTGAGTTTCGACCGGTTGGCCCAGATCCGTCATGGCAGGCCTTCTTCGGCCATGCGTGCGAGGAGTCGTCACTTAGGGCTGCCGGTATCATTCCCATGTCCTTGATCGTTCGCTATGGTGCCCCCGGTTGGAAAATCCCGAAGGGAAACGTCGAATGATGCGGTCTCGCCTATGGCTGGCGGTTGCCTGCCTGCTCGCCACGATGGGCTCCGCTGTCGCCCAAAAGCAGGGCGGCACGCTGCGCGTCACGCATCGCGACAATCCGCCCAGCGCTTCGGTGCTGGAGGAAGCGACGATTTCGACGCTGATGCCGTTCATGGCGGTGTTCAACAATCTGGTGGTGTTCGATCCGGCCACCCGAGAGAACCGGTTGGACCGCGTGGTTCCGGACCTCGCCACATCGTGGGCGTTGACGGATGATGACCGCACGCTGACGTTCCAGTTGCGTGACGGTGTCAAATGGCATGACGGCAAGCCGTTCACGAGTGCCGATGTTAAATGCACGTTCGATATGCTGTCCGGCAAAGTAGCCAGCAAAATGCGTAAGAACCCGCACAAGACCTGGTGGTTCAACGTCAAGGACATCGCGACCGACGGTGACAACAAAGTAGTGTTTCACCTGACCGATCCGCAACCGTCGATCATGGCGCTGTTCGCGGCCGGTTTCTCTCCCATCTATCCTTGCCATGTCCCGGCGGCGGAGATGCGGACACATCCAATCGGCACCGGACCGTTCAAATTCGTCGAATTCAAACAGAACGAGTCGATCAAGCTGGTGCGCAATCCGGATTACTGGAAGCCCGGCCGACCGTATCTTGATGCGATCGAATACACCATCATCCCGAACCGCGCGACGATGTTGCTGGCGATGGCGACCGGCAAGTTCGATCTGACATTCACCAGCGACCTGACACCGGAACTGATGAAAAGCCTGCAGGAACAGGCTCCCGAGACGCAATGCGTGCTGCAACCCACCGGCACCCAGGGTAACCTGCTGGTCAACCGTGAACGGCCGCCGTTTGACAACGAACAAATCCGCCGGGCGATGGTGTTGTCGATCGATCGCAAGGCGTTCTCCGACATTCTCAGCCGTGGCATTTTCGACGTCGGTGGCGTCGATCTGCCGCCGCCGGAAGGCCGCTGGGGCTGGTCGAAGGAGTTTATGGAAACCGTGCCGGGTTATGGCGCGGACGTGGAGAAAAGCCGCGACGAGGGGCGGCGCATCATGAAGTCCCTGGGTTATGGCCCGGACAATATGTTGCCGCTGAAGGTTTCCACCCGGAACATTCCGGATTATCGCGATGCCGCGGTGATCCTGATCGACCATCTGAAGTCGGTCTATATCCAGGCCGAGCTGGAACCGTTGGATTCGTCGGTCTGGTATGCCCGGCTTGCCCGCAAGGATTTCTCCGTCGGCATGAACATTCAGGGGATCAGCATCGACGATCCCGACGCGACGTTCTTCGAGAATTACCTGTGCGGGTCGGAACGTAACTACACGTCGTATTGCAACGCCGACCTGGAAAAAAAATTCCACGAACAAAGCCAGATGAAAGACCTTGATGCCCGCCGCAAGCTGGTCTGGGACATCGACAAAACCTTGCAAATGGATGCCGCCCGGCCTGTCGTGTTCCACGCCAAAGCCGCCACCTGCTGGTGGCCGCGCGTGCATGGCATCAACATCGCCATGAACACGATTTACAATCATTGGCGTTTTGAGGACGTCTGGCTGGACCAGTAAGCCCGCATGCTCGATTATATCCTCCGGCGCCTTGCATTGATGGTGCTGACACTCTTCGGGGCGTCGGTCGCCATCTTTCTGTTGCTGCGGATCGTCCCCGGCAACATCGCCGACATCCTGTTCGACAGCGCCGGGATGATCGACCCGGCGGAGAAACAGCAGATCATCAAGGATCTCGGCCTGGATTTGCCGTTGGTGGAACAATACGCCCGCTGGATCGGTGGTCTGGCGCATGGCGACCTCGGCTATTCGTACGTCTCCGAAAAGCCGGTGCTGGATGAGATTTTGCCGCGTATTCCGATTACCGCCCGGCTGGCCGGACTGGCGTTGCTGTTCGCGGTCTGCACGGGCGTTCCGTTCGGCGTGATCAGTGCCGTGCGGCAGAATTCGTGGTTGGACTATATACTGCGGGTGTTCAGTCTGTTGTTTCTGTCGATGCCATCCTTCTGGCTCGGCCTCTTGGTGCTGATGGCTTTCGTCAATTGGTTCGGTATTTTGCCGATCTATGACAAAGCCCCCCCGACCTGGGGCGCATTTGCCCTGATGCTCGGCGTTCCCGCCGCCACCGTCGGCCTGCGCAGTTCCGCGTTGATCATGCGCCTGACGCGGTCATCGATGCTGGAGGTTCTGCGTCAGGATTACGTTAGAACCGCACGATCCAAAGGCCTGTCAGAGGGCGCCGTCACCTTCGTGCATGCCCTGCGCAACGCGGTGCTGCCGGTCATCACCACCATCGGCATCGAGACCGCCTTCCTGTTTGGCGGTCTGATTGTGACTGAAACGGTCTTCAACATCCCCGGCGTCGCCCGCTTCCTGGTTGAGGCGATCCGCTGGCGCGATTACCCGATGGTGCAAAACCTTGTCATGTTCATTGCCGTCATCGTCGTGATGGTCAACCTGATCGTGGATATCGCCTACATGTTCGTCGATCCCCGTATCAGGCTGCGCGCATGAGCGACGCCTGGTACTACGCCCGCCGATACCCGTTGGGTGTCGCGGGCGCCATCATCCTGATCGTCTTCGTCCTGACGGCGCTGTTGGCGAACGTCGTGGCACCGTTCGATCCGTTGACCACGAATGCCCGCGCCTCGCTGGCTCCCCCGAGCGGGACATACTGGATCGGGGCGGACATGATGGGGCGGGACATGCTCAGCCGTATGATTCATGGCGCCCGCATCTCGCTGGCGGTGGCACTGGGGGCGACGTGCATCGGCAGCGGCCTGGGCGCGATGCTGGGGCTGGCGTCGGGCTATCTGGGCGGTTGGTTCGACCTGATCGTGCAACGTATCGCCGAGATCATGCAGTCGCTGCCGTTGCTGGTGATGGCGCTGGTCATCACGGCCTCGCTGGGTCCGTCGCTGACAAACACGATCATCGCCATCGCCATTCCACTGATCCCGAACGTTGCGCGTGTGATCCGAGCGAATGTGCTGTCGCTGCGGGAGTTGAACTATGTCGAGGCGGCGCGCGCGGTCGGCATGGGACAGGCCCGTATCGCTCTGCGGCATGTGTTCCCCAATACATTGGCGCCGTTGATCGTGCTGGCGACGGCGCAACTCGGGTCCACCATCCTGACCGAGGCATCCTTGTCCTTTCTCGGTTTGGGTGTGCCGGAGCCGTATCCGTCCTGGGGGCGGATGCTGTCTGAATCGGCAGCGGAATATATCCGTTCCGCCCCATGGCTGGTCATATTCCCGGGCCTCGCGATCAGTCTCGTGGTGTTCGGCGCCAACCTGTTTGGCGACGCGTTGCGGGATATCCTCGATCCAAGGCAGGGTGACTGATGGCCCCCGTTCTGGAAGTCTCCGGCCTGACAACGGTGTTTCATACCCGTACCGGCATGGTTCGCGCCGTTCAGGACGTGTCGTTCAGCGTGGAGGCCGGTGAAACGTTGGCCATCGTCGGCGAATCCGGCTGCGGCAAAACCATGACCGCGTTGTCTCTGATGCGGCTGATCCCGATGCCGCCCGGTGAGATTACAGCCGGTTCGGTCAAGGTCGCCGGGACCGACCTGTTGACGCTGGACGAGGCCAGCATGCGGAAAATGCGCGGCAGTCAGATCGCCATGATCTTTCAGGAGCCGATGACGGCCTTGAACCCGCTGTTCACCGTCGGCCGGCAGATTGCCGAGATGGTTTCATTGCATGAAAATGTCTCCCGCCGCGTGGCCAATGATCGCGCGGTTGAAATGCTGCAGCACGTCCGCATTCCGGCGCCGGAACGGCGAGCGCGCGAATATCCGCACCAAATGTCGGGCGGCATGCGGCAGCGGGCGATGATCGCCATGGCGCTGGCCTGCAAGCCGAAAGTGCTGATCGCTGACGAACCGACAACAGCGCTGGACGTGACGATTCAGGCGCAGGTGCTGGACCTGATCGACGATCTGCGCAAGGAACTCGGCACCGCGGTTGTCTTGATCACACACGATTTGGGCGTGGTCGCCGAAACAGCGGATCGGATGATCGTTATGTACGCCGGCCGGAAAGTAGAAGAGGGCACGACGAAAAACCTGTTTGCCGATCCGTGCCACCCGTACTTGCAGGGCTTGCTGGCGTCGGTGCCTCGAATGGGCGCGTCCGGATCGCAGCGTCTGCGGGAGATCCCGGGAGTCGTCCCGTCACTATCCGATTTGCCAAAAGGCTGCGCGTTCGCGGATCGCTGTTCCTCGGCAATTGGAAAATGCCTGGAGGCGATCCCGCCGCTGGAGCAGAAACGACCCGGCCACAGTGCCGCTTGCTGGGTGACCTGACCATGCTCCTCGACGTCACCGATTTAAGAAAGACCTTTCCGGCGCGGACCGGGCTGTTAGGCAACGTCATCGACCGGGTCCACGCCGTCGACGGCATCAGCTTCAGCATAGGCGAAGGCCGCACGTTGGGCCTGGTGGGCGAGAGCGGCTGCGGCAAATCCACCGTCGGACGGGCCATCCTGCGCCTGATCGAGCCGTCCAGCGGCAGCATTCGTTTCGAAGGCACCGACATAGCCGGCTTGCCTGCGTCAGAACTGCGGGCGCTGCGCCGGCGGATGCAGATCGTGTTCCAGGACCCGTATTCGTCATTGAATCCGCGTCAGCGCGCCGGCGACATCGTTGCCGAACCCCTGATCGTTCACGGCATCGGCAAAGCCTCCGAACGCCGCGCGATCGTCGAGGGCATCTTCGCCAAAGTCGGGCTGCAACCTCGGCAAATGAGCCTGTATCCGCATCAGTTTTCCGGCGGCCAACGGCAGCGCATCTCCATCGCCCGTGCGTTGTCGCTGGGCCCGCGCTTCATCGTGGCGGATGAGCCGGTGTCGGCGTTGGATGTGTCGGTGCAGGCGCAGGTGATCAACCTGCTGATGGACTTACAGGCACAGGACGGGCTGTCGTATCTGTTCATCTCCCACAACCTCGCGGTCGTGGAGCATGTCAGCCACGACGTTGCGGTGATGTATCTGGGCCGGATTGTTGAGCATACCGACAAGGCCAGTATCTTCGCTCAACCGCTGCACCCCTACACGCAGGCGCTAATGGCGGCGGTGCCAGTGGCCGATCCATCCGTCCGCCGCGACAAGAAGCACGTGATGGGCGACGTCCCCAGCCCGATCAACCGGCCGTCAGGCTGCCACTTCCATCCGCGCTGCCCGATGGCGCAAGCACAATGCCGAACCGAGGAACCAGTCTTACGGGAAGTCCAACCAGGACACCGCGTCGCCTGCCACCTGGTGTGACCAACGTTTAGCGGTGAACCCGCGCGTATTCGTCCACCAGGCTGCGGATCATACGCTGGTAGGGCACGCGATTCTTGCGCGCCGCTTCCTTGAAGAAATCGACGCTTTGCCGGCTGAGCACCAAGGTCACTTTGACCCCGTCATCGGGAATGACAAGCTTATCAGGCGGGGGCAGTGTATCGGCGACCCGCGGGCCGATACTGTCCATTTCGTGGAGGTCGTCAGTGTAGCGAACGTCTTCCATTGTCGTATATCCTTTTTCCTTTAGTCCAGTATCCGGCGCCGAAGATGCGAATGCAGTTGTCCCGATACATAAACCGAACCGTCATCACACCGCCGCCCGCTATGCCCAAACAGAACAGGCGGTCTTCGACGATACTGTGATCGAGATCGGCATAGATGATCCGATATGGGTCAGTGAAGGCGTGTCTGGCTTGCTGGAAGCTAACCCCGTGTTTGGCCTGGTTGATGAGGTTCTTGGCTTCGTCCCATTCGAAGATGACAATCGGCTCGATGGCATCCATATAATACACCATACCATTCTATGGCAAGCGAATTCTCGCCGCCTTCCGGTGCCATCAAACGCACAAATTCGCTAACAAACGGTTAACCCGGATGAACAAGACCCCGAAAATCCCGCACCGAACCGTCCGCCCGGCGGTAATCCGGACCAATCGGCACCTTGCCAAAGCCGCCCGGAATATCCAGCACGTAGGTCGGCCACGCCAGGCCGGTTACCCGTCCGCGCAGCGTTTCCAGCAAAGCCCGGCCTTCCTCGATCGGCACATAAAACCGAGCGGTTCCGGGCGCCGGGTCTAACTGGTGCAGGTAATACGGCTTCACCCGGTTCGCGATCATCGCTCGGAACAGCGCTTCCAGCGCCTCCGAACTGTCGTTGACGCCGCGCAGCAACACCGACTGCCCCAGCACCGGAACACCCATCGACCGTATTCGCCGCAGCGCCGCGCTCGCCGACGGGGTGAATTCCCGCGCATGGTTGGCGTGGACGACAAGCCACAACGAAAGATCCGTCTCCATGGCCGCCGCCAACTCGCTCGTCAGCCGATCGGGGTCGGCGACCGGCACGCGCGAGTGAATGCGGATCGTTTGGATGTGCGGCATGGCCGACAGCGTCGCGATAATCGCGCGCAGGCGCCGGGGCGACAGCATCAGCGGATCGCCGCCGGTCAGGATCACCTCGGTCACGGCCGGGTGCGCCGCGAACCAATCGTAGGCGATCTGCAGCTCGGCATCTGTCAGCAAGCCGCCATCCGGCCCGACATGCTCCCGCCGGAAGCAGAACCGGCAATAGACCGGGCAGATCAGCAACGGCTTCAGCAGCGCTCGATCCGGGTAGCGATGCACCACGCCCTTGACCGGAGACAGCGCGTCGTCGCCGATGGGATCGGCGCTTTCGTATGGCGCGGTCAACAATTCCGCCGGATCGGGAATGAACTGAAGGCCGATCGGGTCGTCCGGCGTCTGGATCAATGCCCGCATCGCCGGGGAGATCGCGACCGCGTATCGGGCCTCTGTAGCGCTGATCTCGGAAACGGCGGCGGAATCGATCAACCCCGCCGCCACCAGGTCCGCAGCGCTGCGAAGCGTCAGGTTTTCACGAACGCGCAGCCCAATGCTTCCATCGGCTGGAACGCCTTGTCCTGCGGTATCGTCGCCAACAGTTTGTATTGATCCCATTCGCCCTTCGACTCAGCCGGAGATTTCGTCGTCCACACGCGGTTGGCATGGATGAATTTCCCGTCCGCCCGCACGAACCCGGTTCCATACAACGGATCGGCGACCGGCAAAGCCTTCATCTGCGCCACGGCGGCGCTGCCGCTGGCTTTCGCCTTGTCCACACCCATCGCGGCGACGGCTTTCAGGTAGTGCGTCACGGCCGAATACGACCCGGCGTGATAGTAGTTCGGCTTGGCGTTGTGGTAGCGCGGGCTGAATCGGGCGGCGAACGCGCGGGAGTCTTCGTTCATGTCCCAGTAGAATGGCATCGCGCCGACGATGCCTTGCGCCAACTCCAACCCAACCGAACGCGAGATGTAATCCTGATACACCAGGGCGGCGATTTTAATGCCGGATTGCGGCAGGCCGAACTCGTGCGCCTGCTTGATGCAGTTGGCGGTGTCGTCCCCGGCGTTGGCCAGGCACAACACCTTCGCTTTAGCGGCCTGGGCCTGCACAAGGTACGCCGAGAAATCGGTGGTGCCGGGGAACGGATAGAACGCCTCGCCCGCGACCTTGCCACCCAATTGGGTGACGATGGTGCCGGTGTCCTTCACCATGGTGTGGCCCGAGATGTAGTCGGGGCTAATGAAGAACCAACTGTCGCCACCAGCCTCGACCAGGCCGCGGGTGATGCCGTTGGCATTGCCCCACAAATCGTAGGTCCACTGAATCTGGTTCGGGGTGCAGTATTTTCCGGTCAGGTCGGGGATGCCGGCGGAGGTGAAGATGACGACCTTGTCTTTCTCTTTCGCCACTTGGCCGACGGCGATCGCCACGGCGGATTGTGGGATGTCGAAAATGGCATCGACACCCTCCTGGTCGTACCACGACCGCGCAATGGCCGCGCCGACGTCGGGCTTCAGCAGCATGTCGCCCTGAACGACCTCGACCTTGATCTCTGGGTGCAGTTTCATGAAATCTTCCGCCGCCATCTGCGCTGCCAGAAAGTCGCCGGGACCGGACGCTTCGGCGTATGGCCCGGACATGTCCGACAGAACGCCGATCTTGATCGTGGAGGCGGCGTAGGAGCGGCGGATCGCGGGCATCGTCAAGGCGGCAGCCCCTGTCAGCAGGGTTCGGCGGCGGATTTGCATGGACGTCTCCGTTTTGTTTGGGACTTGGTTATGGCTTTGGCTGGCAGCGGGAACGGTGTCAACCGTCGCGCCCCGGCTTGCTGGTTAAGCCCGCGGCGCCTAGCTTCCCGGCCATCGAAAACCAAAGAGGAGACGCAGCATGGTCGAAGTCCCGAACCGCCCCGAATATCAGAGCGAATTGTTCAAGAAGGGCCTGGCAGTCCGCCGTGAAGTGCTGGGCGCCGACTATGTGGATGGCTCGCTTGCCCGAGCGGACGATTTCAACGCGGTTTTCCAGCAGATGACGACCGAGATGGCCTGGGGCATGTGCTGGACCCGCCCGGGCCTGGATCGCAAGACCCGCAGCATCATCAACCTGGGCATGTTATCGGCACTGAACCGCGGCGCTGAATTGCGCCTGCACCTGAAAGCGGCGTTGACCAACGGCGTAAGCCGCGACGAAATCAAGGAAGTCCTGATTCAGGTCGGCGGCTACTGTGGTATTCCGGCGGCCCTGGAGGCGTTCAAGATCGCCACCGAGGTTTTCAAGGAAGTCGATGCGGCGAAGGAATCCTAGAGCATGACCCAAACAGTCGGCTTCGTCGGCGTTGGCAACATGGGTTGGCCGATGGCGGCCTGCCTCGTGAAGGCCGGTTTTACCGTCAACGTGAATGACTCGCGCCGCGAAACGGCTAACAATTTCGTCCAGCAGGTTGGCGGCTTCGCGCCCGACAGCCTGCGCCAACTCGCCGAAACGTCCGACGTGATCGTCACGATGCTGCCGACGAGTGTGATCGTCGAACGGGTCCTGTCGGGCGGCGATGACAATCTGTTCGCGGGCATGAAGCCCGGCACGATCATCATCGAAATGAGCTCCGGCGTGCCATCGGTGACCCAACGGCTGGCCGAACAAGTGGCAGCATTGGGTGGGATATTGATCGACGCCCCGGTTTCCGGCGGCGTGTCGCGCGCGAAGACCGGGCAACTCGCGATTATGGTGGGTGGCGATACGGCAACGATCGACAAGGCGATGCCGGTGCTGTCCGCCATGGGCGCCTCGGTGATGAAGACCGGCGGCGTCGGTTCGGGTCAGGCGATGAAGGCGCTGAACAACATGGTCAGCACCGGCGGCTTCCTGATCGGGATCGAGGCTTTGCTGATCGGGCAGCGTTTCGGCCTGGACCCGGCTGTCATGACGGATGTCCTGAACGCGGCGACCGGCATGAACAATTCGACGCAGAAGAAGTTCAAGCAATTCGTGCTGTCGCGGAAATTCGATGCCGGCTTTGCTATGGGTCTGTTGGCAAAAGACCTTTCCATTGCCATGCAGGTTAGCCGCGAGACCGGTACCGCTGCGCCACTCTCCGCCCTGGTCAACGAAATGCTGGTGTCCGCCCAGGCGAAATTCGGTTCGGATGCCGATCATACCGAAATGGCGAAACTGTGCGAACTGCTCGCGGGTTCGGAACTGGAGGCCGGCTGATGCGCCTGACATGTGCCGTGCTGCTCGGTTTGGCGTTCGCGCCAGCCGGCGCACGGGCAGCGGATCCATCGGCATTGTGGAACATTGTTAGCGGCCAGTGCGTGCCCGACGAAGAAACGAAGCGCGATCCGGCACCATGCGCATCGGTCGAAATATCCGAGGGCCTCGGCAAAGGATTTGCCGTTCTGAAGGACATGAACGGAGTCGCGCAGTTTCTGCTGATTCCGACCGCCAGGATCGGCGGGATCGAAGATCCGGCGATCCTGGCCCCCGATGCCACAAACTACTGGGATGCCGCATGGCGTGCGCGATACTTCGTTGAGGAACGTTTGCACGCGCCGTTGCCCAGGGATGGGTTCGCGTTAGCGATCAATTCCTCGGTCGGGCGATCGCAAAATCAGTTGCATATCCATATTGACTGTATTCGTCCGGACGTGCGGGACGCGCTGTCCGCAAACCTGGATAAAATTACCGGCGTCTGGACGCCATTTCCGATCGCATTGGCGGGGCACAGCTACCAGGCGATCCGGATCAACCAGGAGTCGCTGGAGGGACTCGATCCGTTCCAGATGCTCAGCGCCAATCCGTCCGCTCGTGGCGATATGGGCCATCAAACGCTGGTGCTGGTGGGGGAAAAATTCGCCGACGGAACCAATGGCTTCGTGCTTTTGGACGACCAGGCCGATCTGTTGGCTGGTGACCGAGCATCCGGTGAGCAACTTGAAGACCATTCCTGCGCCGTTGCCCTGAAGTAAAGTACCGCCGCATCCGATCGGATCGATAGGCTTGGTGGCCGGACCGTTTCCGATCGATATGATGATCTTTCCGAAGTGCCGTCTCGCTGAAACCAATTGTGAGGCTGTCAACGCGGACGCTCTCCCGGGCGTTTCCAGGACGACGGCCGGCGAATCTTCGCCGACGTAAAGCAAATGGGAGCGTATCGATATGGCAGACGACAACACCCACACCCGTGGCGCGGTTAAAGATCCGGAGCATGACGGTCGTCTGAAGGAAAATCGTGAAAGTGGCGCAAGCAAGGGGACGAGCCACGACAGCGGCAGCCATGCGTCCTCTGGTCACACGCCGGGCGCGGTCAAAGATCCGGAGCATGATGGCCGGCTGAAGGAAAACCGTTATAGCGGCACCAGCAAAGGTGCCAGTCATTCAACAAGCAGCCGTTCCTCTGAAGGCGGCCATACTCCGGGTGCGGTAAAAGACCCGGAACATGACGGCCGGCTAAAGGAAAATCGTGAGCAGGGTGTTCACAAGAGCGATTCTTAGTCGGGTTGCGGTCCCTTCCCTGGGTTGGGGGAAGGGACCTCTTAACCAAAACGACCTGCGGAATTCTCGCGTTACGGGTCTTTGAGGAGTGGAACTTTAACTCCGTGATCCATCAATAGGTTTGGCAGACCAAACGGCGTTTCTCCCGGCGGACAGGATTGGCCGCTTCACACAGGCCCAATGGGCTGGCAACGTGTGGGTCAGGGGGAAAAACCATGAATTTCGACTTTTCCGACGACCTCAAACAACTCCGTGATCAGGCTCGGCGATTCCTGTCTGAGCGTTGCACACCGGCCGTTGTCCGCCGGTCACTGGACGGCCAGGAGACCTATGCCGCTGATCTTTGGCGCGAAATCGCCGAGATGGGTTGGATCGGTGCGGCCATCCCGGAGGAGTTCGGCGGCGCCGGCCTGGGCTATGAGGGCCTGTGCGTGCTGGCCGAGGAGATGGGCCGCGCCGTCGCACCTGTGCCGTTCGGCTCGACCGCCTACCTGGCCGCCGAGGCCATCCTGACCGCAGGGTCCGATGCCCAGCGGCTCGACTATCTTCCAAAACTGGCCGACGGGTCGCTAATCGGCTGTCTGGCGTTGTCCGAGGGCAGTGGCAATCCCGAAGCGTCCGCGATCCATGCGCGCGTTGTGGGCGGCCGGCTCACAGGCGCAAAATGGCCGGTAGCGGATGGCGGCATCGCCGATATCGCCGTTGTGGTGGCGATCGACGAACACCGTCAGATCGGATTGTTCGTTGCCGATCTGGCAGGGGTGCGCCGGCGCGATCTTCAGACGCTGGACCCGACGCGGAATCACGCGCGTCTGGATTTCGATGCGACACCGGTGCAGCGGCTGACGTCCGGCGGCGGCTGGGGCTCCGTGCAACGGGTGCTGGACCGGGCGGCCATTTTGTTCGCGTTTGAGCAAGTGGGCGGCGCGGATGCGTGCCTGCAAATGGCCCGCGAATATGCGCAGGAACGTTTCGCATTCGGCCGACCGATCGGCTCGTTCCAGGCGATCAAGCACAAGCTGGCCGACATGTACGTGGCTTTGGAGTTGGCGCGGTCGAACGCCTATTACGGCGCCTGGGCGCTCGGGGCGGACGCTACGGATTTGGCCTTGGCCGCGGCCACCGCTCGGGTTTCGGCGACCGAGGCGTTCCATCTGGCATCAAAGGAAAACATCCAGACCCACGGCGGCGTCGGCTTCACATGGGCGGTCGATTGCCATTTGTTCTATCGGCGGTCGAAGCAACTCGGTCTCGGGATTGGATCGGCGCCGTTCTGGAAAAACCGCTTGGTCGATCTGCTTGAAACCCGCAACGTGGCTTAAGGGGGCGTTTACCATGGACTTCAATGACACCAGGGAAGAAGCCGTTTTTCGCGCCGAAGCTCGCGCGTTTCTGACGGCCAACGCGGAACCGAAAGCCGGAAGCCGCCCCGTTTTGCGCCAGAGCGGCGTGGATGCCGAGGCGGTAAAGCGCTGCAAGGCCTGGCAGGCGAAAAAGGCCGATGCGGGATTCGCCGGGCTGACCTGGCCAAAGCAGTTTGGCGGGCGGGAAGCCTCGCCAATTCTGCAAGTGATCTACAACCAGGAGGAAGACGCCTTCGTGGTGCCACGCGGCCTGTACGAGATCGGGCTGGGGATGTGCATTCCCACCATGATGGCCTATGCGAAACCGGAACAACTCGATCGCTATGTGAAACCGGCGCTGCGTGGTGAGGAAGTCTGGTGCCAGTTGTTCAGCGAACCCGCCGGCGGGTCTGATCTGGCGGCGTTGCGTACGAAGGCGGAGCGTGACGGCGACGATTGGGTGATCAACGGGCAGAAAATCTGGACCTCTGGCGCGCATTTGTCGGATTTTGGCATCATGGTGGTCCGCACAGACCCGAATAAGCCGAAACATGAAGGGCTAACCTTCTTCTTCCTGGATATGAAATCCCCCGGCATCGATATTCGTCCGATCCATCAAATGTCCGGCGCGCGGCATTTCAACGAAGTCTTCTTCACCGATGTCCGTATTCCCGATGCGCAACGTTTGGGCGCGGTCGGGCAGGGGTGGAAGGTGTCGCTGACCACGCTGATGAACGAACGCCTCGCGGTCGGTGATGTGCAGCGTCCGGAGGTCGATGATCTGGTCGAACTGGCGCGGAAAGTGCGGATCGACGGTAAACCCGCGATCCAGAACGGCGCCGTGCGCGAAAAGATCGCCGAATGGCACGCACGGTCGCAGGGGCTGAAGTTTACCCGGTTCCGGACCATCACCGCGCTGTCGAAGGGCGAAACCCCGGGGCCGGAAAATTCCATCCATAAACTGGTGAATGCATCGAAGTTGCAGGATATCGCCAGTTATGGACTGGATCTGATGGGCGCGGGCGGTCTGGTCGTCGATGACGATCTGGCCGAGGCGTACGCGATGTTCCAATCCGCTCTGTTGTCGTCACCAAGTTCCCGCATCGCCGGCGGCTCTGACGAGATCCTTCGCAATATCATTGCCGAACGGGTGCTCGGCATGCCGTCCGACATTCGTGTGGACAAAGGAAAGCCGTTCAATCAGGTGCCAACGGGGAAGCGATGACCGCGTCGGCGACCTCCATCGGCGGCTTTCCCCTGCTGCATCCGGTGATTTGCGGATCGGGGGAGCCGGTGATGACCGAGGCCGGCATTCGGGCCGCGTTGAAAGCCGGCGCGGCGGGAGTCATTGCCAAGTCGGTCAACGAAAACCCGGCTGGTGGCCGTCAGTTGGACAAGGCTGATTACATGCGGCTGGATGCGGACGGGGCGCCGACCGCGGGGCAGGGGGTGTCGCTGTTCAATCGTTCAGGTCTGAGCCAGCGAAGCACCGAAGACTGGTTCAAGGCCGTTGCCGCTATTGATCGAGACGCGCGTTCAGAGGGGCGGTTCGTTGCCGCCAGCATCGTCTATGCCAGCGCGGAGGGTGCTGTTTCAATCGCCTCGGCAGCGAGGCACGCCGGATTGCGGGTTTTCGAACTGAATGTCGGGGCTCCGCACGCATCCGAAGCGGCGGCGGGCGCCATTGTTCAGGAAACCGATCCGGACCGGCTGGCGGACCTCGTGCGCCGGGTGAGGGCGGTCACCGAAGGCATGCAGCTTTGGGTCAAACTGACCGGGCTGTCGTCCAACCTGCCCGCTCTGGCGCTAGCGGCTCGGCGTGGGGGTGCGGACGCGGTGGGGATGATGGGCCGCTTCATGGCTCTGGTTCCCGATCTGGAGACCTTCAAGCCGGTGCTGGGCACGTCTGCGGCGTACGGTGGCGGTTGGGCGTTGCCGATCGTTTGCCGTTACCTCGCGCTGACACGACGCGCCGCCGGACGCGAACTGCCGTTGATCGGCACGAATGGCGTACGCTCGGGCGGCGATGTCATCCGCATGGCGCTTGCGGGCGCGAGCGCGGTCGAAGTCGTGTCAGTCATCATGCACGAGGGATTCGCCGGGTTGACCCGAGTGGTAACGGAAATGGACTCGTTTCTTGCCGAACGCCGGCTTATCTTCAGTGATCTGATCGGGCAAACCGCCGACTCGCTGGCTACCTATGCCGAACAACCGGAAACGCCCGGCCGGTGGCGCGATTTTGTGCCCCCTGAAACGCTTGCGGAGTCTGTTTGATGGACCCTCACCAGCCTTTGTCCGCGCTTTGGAGCGAGGCCGGGCTTCCCGCGGATGCACTGGACGATGTGTATCTGACCGGTGCCGATCCGGTGTTGCCGTCCAGTTTTGCCGTCGGCACCGCCGCGCAGGTGACGATCGCGGCGGCTTCGTTGGCAGCCGTGAACGTTTGGCGCCAGCGCGGCGGCCGCCGTCAAAACGTCTCGGTGGACATGCGCCATGCCGCGATCGAGTTCCTGTCGGAGCATTTTGCGCGCATTGAGGGTGAGACGCCGTCCGATCCATGGGACCCGATCGCCGGGACCTACCAATGTGGCGACGGCCGTTGGGTCCGCATTCACACCAACTTTCCGCATCATCGTGACGGCTTCTTACGCATCCTCGGCTGCGCCTATGACCGGCAGGCGGTCGCGACGGCGTTGCAGTCCTGGTCTGGCTTTGATCTGGAGGATGCGGCGGCCGGCAACGGCCTGTGCGCCGCCGCCATGCGCGATTTTGCGGAATGGGACGCGCATCCTCAAGGGCAGGCGGTCATTTCTCAGCCGCTGGTGAAAATCACCCGGATCGGGGACGCGCCGCCTCGAGGACTGCCGCCTGCCGAACGGCCGTTGTCCGGTGTGCGGGTGCTGGACCTGACGCGGGTTATTGCCGGGCCGGTTTGCGGGCGGACGCTGGCGGCACATGGTGCGGATGTGATGAATATCGCAAGTCCGAACGTGCCGAATTTGCCTCGGCTGGTGGTGGATACGGGACGGGGCAAGCTGACCGCGCATTTGGAACTGCGGGAGAAGGCGGGCAACGACCGCTTGAAAGACTTGTTGTCCGAGGCTGACATCTTCGTGCAGGGGTATCGGCCGGGCGGTTTAGCTGATTTGGGTTTCAGCCCACAGGACGCCGCGCGTATCCGTCCGGGTATCGTCTATGTTTCGTTGTCGGCGTACGGTCATGTCGGACCCTGGGCCGGCCGGCGAGGGTTCGACAGCATCACGCAGACTGCCAGTGGCATCAATCACGCCGAGGCCGAAGCGGCGGGGCAGACGGCGCCGAAAGCGTTGCCGTGTCAGGCGCTGGATCACGGGTCGGGCTACCTGCTGGCATTCGGTGCGCTGACCGCACTGACCCGGCGCATGCACGAGGGCGGTAGTTGGCACGTGCAGGTTTCGCTCGCCCGCACCGGGCGGTGGATACGGGATCTCGGCCGCGTGCGGAACGGGTTGGCGATCGCGCGGCCGACCACCGAAACCGTCTCCGACCTGATGGAAACCAGTGAGTCCGGTTGGGGAAAACTGCACACCGTGCGGCACGCGGCGGACCTGTCGTTGACCCCGACGCGCTGGGATCGTCCGTCCATGCCGTTGGGAACGCACCCGGCCGCATGGCCGTAACAGGAGAAATCTTTCCGTGAAGCTGATCGACCTGAGCCGCGAGATCCACAACAAAATGGCGCGTCTGCCGAACCATCCGACGGTGATCATCACGCCGTTTTCGACGCATGAGGAAAAGCGGGTGGCGGACGGCTATACGTTTTCCTCCGCGGTGATGTCGCTGAACATGGGTGATCATTCCGGCACCCATGTCGATGCGCCCTTGCATTTCGACGAACGCCCTGGTGCGAAGGGCATCGACGAAATGCCGCTGGAAAATTTCTTCACCGAGGCGGTCTGCCTGGATCTGTCGCATAAGGAGCTGAAAAGCGACATCTCCATTGCCGACCTGGAAGCGGCCGAACGCGCCGCCGGTATCGAGATCAAACCGAAAGACACTGTGCTGCTACATATGGATTTCTTCCGCCGCACCCATGGAACGGATGCTTTCATCACCGATTTTCCCGGCCTGACGAAAGAGTCAGCCAGCTGGCTGGGTAACAAAGGCATCGGAATGTTTGGTGTGGAAGCGGTCAGCCCCGGGCGTCCCGGCCGCAACAACTTCGAAGTGCATCATGTCTGTCGAGACATGGGCTTCACTCACATGGAAGGTCTGGTCAATCTGGACCAGCTTGTCGGTAAAGGCCGTTTCCGCTTTATCGGTTTTCCTCTGAAAATTCGCGGAGGTACCGGTAGTCCAATCCGAGCGGTCGCAATGTTGGAAAACTGATGACCTGTTCAATCCCGATTTGTTATTTGATCCACCGCTTTATGGCGGATGGGTCGGAGGGATTGCTGATGGCGCCCGACTTGTCCACGGCTTTGACCGATGCAGCGAATGCCGGCGACTCCTGGCAGGCGCACCGTATTACGCTGGGGACCGAGGTTGTGCTGGAGGGTGAGTCCCTGACGGCGGCAGTCCGCGAGGTTATTCCTGGTATCTATTGATGCCAATCGGCGTTGAGGCGGACTCTCGTCCCCCATCGTGATGGCCCGGCTTGTCCGGGCCACCTGTCGCGGCACCGTCGAGTCACGGGTGGCCCGGACAAGCCCTAAAGTACCCACACATCTCCTGACCTCCGAAAAAAGTCCTTGCCCGGCTCGACGCGAGTACGATTCGCTGCCTCCAGGCAACCGGAGAACAGGAGCCAGGGATGGAATGGT
>Ga0316218_1001242_pt1 | contig 28684 bp, 20 predicted proteins | sample TBH18003metaG_FD_203634 | JGI IMG/M metagenome (GOLD analysis project Ga0316218, IMG submission 203634) | Freshwater microbial communities from Trout Bog Lake, Wisconsin, USA - TBH18003 | ecosystem: Environmental > Aquatic > Freshwater > Lake > Hypolimnion/Profundal zone | place: USA: Wisconsin...
GATGACAAATAATATGGGCCGCTCGGGTTTCCGTGCTCGGCTTCCGGTTTGTGGGTAATGAAAAGGGCACTTCACCGCAGTCCACGAGCCTCCTCTGCCGTTTTAGGGTCATCCATTTCGGACCGCGCCGGCGGTGGGCTCATTTTCATTCTTCAATTCGGCCGTTCTTTCCAGAAGAGGTCAGGATGTCTGAGCCTTGCGAAGGATCTCACGCGGCGGGATGGGCGTACCCCATTCCAGTGCGTGTCTTCGGGACTGATGACGTCTCGCGCAGGTCGCCGGCTTCGAGAAAGGTGAGTTGGTCACATAACGCTGGCCGGCCTGCTGTGAGATCCTTCGCAAGCTGCCAATGAACCTGCCGGAAAGAACAGGCGTTCGGGAGCGGAGTTCGCATTGCGACGCGATTAGCCGCGAAGATGCCTTTGGCGAGGGCGCCAAAGGCCGCACGCGGGGGCGCGTGCGCTCCCCGGAAGCTGGCCCTAAGGCCGCTTTTACTCGCGAGTCCGGTTGACCAAATTTGATTTCGGCTTCGCGCCGGAGGAGTAAACCCCACACGCCGTCGACACGTCGAATGCCGCCGGGCCGGACTCCGCCGCCGATTCTTTTGGAACTCGAGTCATGGCAATGGAAGGTGCAATTACGGAAATCGATATCCTTTGGCTTACAGCGGGCCTGGGCTGCGACGGCGACACTATTTCGATGACCGCTGCTTCCCAGCCAAGCCTTGAGGATCTGGTGCGTGGGGCGATCCCTGGCATTCCGCAAATCCGCTTTCACAACCCGGTGCTGTCCCGGGAAAACGGCGATGAATTCATGGCCTTTTTTCACGATGCCGACTCCGGAAAAATCGACCCGTTCATTCTGGTCGTCGAGGGGTCCATCCCCAATGAAAAAAATAAGGCCGAGGGCTACTGGGCTGCTTTTGGAAGGGACAGGGCAACGGGCCATCCGATGACGACGTGCGAATGGATCGACCGGCTTGCGCCAAAGGCCTGGGCGGCGATTGCGGCAGGTACCTGTGCAGCTTATGGCGGCGTCCATGCGATGGAGGGCAACCCGACGGGCTGCATGGGTCTGGCCGATTACCTCGGGCAGGACTGGAAATCCAAAGCGGGCATCCCGATCGTGAACGTGCCCGGATGTCCGGTGCAGCCGGACAATTTCATGGAGACTTTGCTCTATATGCTGCGGCAGGCCGCCGGAAACGCACCAATGATCCCGCTGGACGAAGCGTTGCGCCCCGAATGGCTCTTTAGCGAAACCGTTCATCAAGGATGCGACCGCGGCGGCTATTTCGAGGAAGGAACCTTCACCCACGAACACGGCACTCGCCATTGCATCGTGAAACTGGGCTGCTGGGGGCCGGTGGTGCAATGCAACGTCGGAAAACGGGGGTGGATCAACGGCGTCGGCGGATGCCCCAATGTCGGCGGCATTTGCATCGGTTGCACCATGCCGGGATTTCCCGGCAAATTGATGCCATTCATGGATGAACCGCCCGGTTCCGTCCTCTCGTCGGAAGCGATCCAGGGTTACGGTCAGACCATTCGCGCCCTGCGCGCCTTTACTCTCGCTTCGCTGAACAAAGAACCACCGCTTCCCCCGGAGCCCGCTTCATGAACAGCGCCGAAGAAAAACCAGAAACACCGCTGCAAAAAAGACTGGTCGAAATGGCGTGGGATCCGATCACCCGCATCATCGGAAGCCTCGGCATTCATACCAGGATCGATTTTGAATCGCGGCGCATTGCCGAGTGCTACAGCACCTCGTCGATTTTCAGGGGGTTCGGCGTTTTCCTGCGCGGAAAGGATCCCCGCGACGCCCATTTCATCACCAGCCGCATTTGCGGCATTTGCGGCGACAACCACGCAACCTGCGCAACCTACGCGCAGAACATGGCGTTTGGCGTCCGGCCGCCGCCGCTCGCGGACTGGATTGTCAATCTGGGCGAAGCGGCCGAGTTCATGTTCGACCACAATCTGTTTCAGGACAATCTGGCCGGTGTGGACTTTTGCGAGTTGGCGGTTCGCGAAACCAATCCGGGCGTGCTCGCCAAAGCCGAGAAAACCGAAGCGCCGCGGGGAAGCCTTCACGGTTATCGCACCATCGCGGACATCATGCGGGCGCTCAACCCGTTTTCGGGCGCGTTCTATCTCGAAGCCTTGCAAATGAGCCGGCTCACGCGCGAAATGTTCAGCCTGATGGAGGGTCGGCACGCGCATCCTTCGACGCTGTATCCCGGCGGGGTCGGAACCCTTGCCAACGTGCAACTCTTTACCGATTACCTCGCGCGGCTGATGCGATACATCGATTTCCTGAAGCGGTGCGTGCCCCTCCACGACGATCTCTTCGACTTCTTCTATGAAGCGCTGCCCGGCTACGAGGAGGTGGGCAGGAGGCGAATCCTGCTTGGCTGCTGGGGGGCCTTTCAAGATCCGGAGGTCTGCGACTATCGATACGAGACGATGAACCGGTGGGGGCGCGCGATGTATGTGAGCCCAGGCATCGTTATCGACGGCGCCCTGCGCACGACCGATTTAGTGGAGATCAATCTCGGGATACGAATCCTGCTGGGCCGATCGTTTTACGATGACTGGGACCAGTCCGAGCAATTCGTAACAAACGACCCCCTCGGCAACCCGGTGGATCGGCGGCATCCGTGGAATCAAACCACGCTTCCCAAGCCGCAAAAGCGCGATTTCGCCGGGAAATACACCTGGGTAATGGCCCCCCGATGGTTCGACCGGGTCAACGGCGAGTACCTTGCTCTCGATTCGGGCGGCGGACCGCTTGCGCGTTTCTGGACCACTGCCCTCGCTGGAGTCGTGAACATCGGCGATCATGTCGTCGCGACCGGCCACAGCGTTAAAATCCGGCTGCCGAAGAGCGCCAACTTTCCAGAGACGGAGTTCGAATGGTGCATTCCGAAATGGAGCAATACGCTCGAACGCGACCGGGCGCGCACCTATTTCCAAGCCTACGCCGCGGCCGCGGCGCTCTATTTTGTCGAACGCGGGCTTCGGGAAGTTCAGTCGGGGCGGACCAAGACCTGGAATCCGTTCGAAGTGCCCGAGGAAGCGGTCGGCTGCGGATTTCACGAAGCGGTTCGCGGGCTGTTATCGCACCATCTTGTGATTCGCAACGGGCGCATTGCAAACTATCACCCTTATCCGCCAACCCCGTGGAACGCCAGTCCGCGGGATTGCTTTGGAACGCCCGGACCGTATGAGGACGCCGTGATGAACACCCCGATTTTCGAGGAAAACGGCCCGGAGAAATTCAAGGGAATCGATATCATGCGAACGGTTCGCAGCTTCGATCCCTGCATGCCATGCGGGGTGCATATGTATGTGGGCGAGGGCAAGGCGATCGAAGCGAGACATTCGCCCATGTTTGGATTGGGAGCATGCGACAGACCTTGAGACGAGCGGGCCAGCCAGCGTTATGCCGCTATGCGCCGCTTCCAGCTTTCTGAAATGCGATGAATGCCGGCCCAATTGAAGACGTCGCTGCGATTGCAAATGCCGTTTTGTATGAGGGGTACTTGCTTGACCCGTATCGGCTCTCGGCGCTCAAGAACCGGCATCGCTGGAGTTTCGGGGTGCTCTATCCGCCAGCGTTCAGCGCAGCGCACGGCGAACCGGCCATGGCGCAAACGGAATGTCTGCTCGAAGACGCGGGGAGCGCCATGCTGGAGGTGTGCCTTCGCTTTTTGCAAATCGACGGCGCATCGGTAGCCGAGCGAGCCGTGCATACGGGCTTCCTGAGCGTCGCCGGGTTGGCTGCCGGCGCGCATTCACGTTTCCTGCGTTTCGGGCAGCTCGAGGCGGTTCTCCTCCTCAACGCTGAGCGCATGGAAGAGGCGCTGTTCAAAGTAACTGCGCGGATTTCCAATGTCGCGCGCGCCGTTCCCGCCAACAGGGAGGAGGCCCTGGCGCACTCCCTCATTTCCGCGCATCTTCTTCTGTCCGTCAAAGACGGTCGCTTCTTTTCGGCGATCGATCCCCCGGATGCAATTCGGAATCGGGCTGTGGAATGCCGCAACGCCGGGCTTTGGCCGGTGCTTGTCGGGAACAGCGAATCGCAGATGCTCGCCGCGCCGATCATTCTCTACGACCATCCAAAAATCGCCCCGCAAAGCCCCGGCGATCTGTTTGACGGGACCGAAATTGACGAACTGCTGACCTTGCGGATATTGACGCTCGCCGACGAGGAAAAGCGTGCAATGCGCGATGCGGATCGACGGGCCCGAATGCTTCTGGAACGAACCGAGGGGCTCAGCGACCGGGCGGTTCTCGATCTTCACGGTGCCCTCGAAAAGAAGCCGCTTTTTGCTCCCGGCGAACGGGTTCGCTTGCGGCCTCGCATGACAGAGCGGGCGCGCACCGACATTTTCGATCTCATGCTCGACGGCGTGCTGGCCACCGTTCTTTCAGTGGAGCGGGATATCGATGGGCGGACGTATGTTTGCGTTGCCGTGGAGAACGATCCCGGAAAAGAGCTTGGGGCTGAAGGCAAGCCGGGACACCGCTTCTTCTTCGCACCGGAGGAGGTGGAACGAGTGGGCGATGAGTGAATCGGAGATACTCGTCGCCGGCATCGGAAACATCTTCTTGGGCGACGACGCTTTTGGGGTGGAGGTGGCCCGCCGTCTCATGGTCAGGCCGCAGCCAGAGACGGTTCGGGTCGTCGATTTTGGCATTCGGGGCATCGATCTCGGTTTCGCCTTGCTCGATGGATACCGCTTGGTGCTCTTGATCGACACCCTTCAGCGCGGAGGAGCGCCGGGAACCCTCTACCTCATGGACTTGAGGGAGTCGCGCTCAACCCCTGTGCTGGCTCCGCACGCGATGGTTCCAACCAATGCACTGGGCTTGGCCCGGGCGATGGGTGCGACCCTTGAAAATATCTATCTTCTCGGCTGCGAGCCGCAGAGTTTTGGCTCTGAAACCGAGGGGGGAGGGCAACTCAGCGAGTCCGTGGCGGCGGCTGTTGGCGAAGCGGTTGTCTGGACTGAATCGTTCGTTGCGGCTCAGACCTCCCGCCTAATGTCGTAATCCGTTTTTTCCCTCGTTTTCCGAAATTCGTCCTTGTTGAAGTGGCGCAGGGAAAAAGACGGTGCTAACCTCTCTCCTTAGAAATTGGAGATGCACGATGGCCGACCCGGAGCGTTCCTTCGAAAAAGAACCTGAGATGCCGCCGCTGAGCGAATTGGCTGAGATGCGAATCTTGCTGAGATTGGCGCGTACCTTTTTCCCAAACCTCCTCAATGCGGCGTGGATGAGAACCAAGCCTGATTGGGGTGCGGGCACGGAGCCTCCGAACAGCAAGTTTCTCCGGGCGAAAGCACAGTATCAGACACTGATCGAGCAGATTCCAGCCGTCACATTTATTGCGTCCTCAAGCCTCGATGATGAAAAGAGCGAAATTTATGTCAGCCCGCAAATCGAAAGCCTGCTCGGTTACACGGCGCGTGAGTGGCTCGATTCGCCCTTGCTTTGGTACCAGCGGCTTCATCCCGACGACAAAATACGATTGAGCCGGGATTTTGCCCGCACCATATCGCGCGATGAGTCGTTCAGGGGCGACTATCGGTTTCTCGCCAAAGACGGACGCACCGTCTGGGTTCACGGGGAAATCAAGATCGTGTACGACGAGCATGGTTCTCCGTCCTTTATACACGGAATCGGCTATGATATTACCGAATTGAAGCGCGCGGAGGAGGTGCAGCGCGAGGCCAGGCACGCTGAAGAGAAGGCCAAACTGGCAGCCGAAGCCACAAATCGCGCGAAAGACCAGTTTTTGGCGATGCTTTCCCACGAGTTGCGCACGCCTCTGACTCCAGTCGTCAGCGGGATCGAAATGCTCTTGGAAAATGCGCCGGCGGAATCGCGGCAGACCATCGAGACGATGCGCCGCAATCTGCAACTGGAGGTGCGGCTGATCGATGACCTCCTCGATCTGACCAGGATCGGCAAGGGAAAGCTCGCGATTAAACTCCATCCGGTGGACGCTCACGATGCCATCCTGCGAGCCGTGGAAACCTGCCGCCCGCATTTGAAGCATCTTGAAACAAAGCTTGCCCTCGATGCGCTCGAATCAAACGTCAACGCCGACCCGGACCGGCTTGAGCAGGTGGTCCGAAACCTCTTGGAGAATGCGGCGCGATTCACACCCGCTGGCGGAAACATCGAGATTCGCACGTCCAACTCCGCCCCCGGAGTGCTTCAGATTCTCTGTCTCGACACTGGCGTAGGCATTGAAGCCGCCGATCTTTCCCGAATCTTCAAGGCATTCGAACAGTGCGAGCGCTCGGTAAAGAGGGGCTATGGCGGACTCGGGCTGGGCCTGGCTATCTCAAAAGCCCTCGTCGAGGCCCACGGCGGCTCCATTACGGCCCGAAGCGCCGGGCACGGCCGAGGCGCCACGTTCGAGGTTAACCTCCAGACGGTGCCAGAGACGCTCACACAGAACGGCCAGAACTCCCCGGCGCCCGTGGCATTTCTTCCAACTCCCAAAGCCCCATCGCCGCCGTGCCGCATTCTCCTCGTTGAAGATCATTGCGACACGCGTCTGCTGCTGGCGCGTCTGCTCAAGCGCTTTGGGTACGAGGTGGACATGGCCGAAGACGCTCGAACCGCCCTGGATCTCGCTGGAACCGCCGATTTCGACATTCTCATTAGCGACATTGGCTTGCCCGACGGCAACGGTCTCCAGTTGGTGCAATCTATTCATGAACGCCAACCGATTCCGGCCATCGCGGTGAGCGGCTATGGCGCGGAATCCGACCGGCAACAAAGCCGCGATGCCGGCTACAGCGAACATCTGGTAAAACCGATCGATTCCAAGCGCCTCGTCGAAACCATCGAGCGCCTGCTTGCGGTTCGCCCGTCCGAACAGTGAGCTCGATTCTATCCGGGGCTCCCCGGAAGCCGCATCCGTCGCCGCTCCGCTTGTTCGTGGCTTCAATACCCATCGAAAGTTTTCCTTAAGTTAGCGCCATTCGCACAGGACTCTTTCCATTACCCACATCTTTTCGAAGGGCGTGCGCAGGCTGATCAGGGCCATCCGTCTCGACGCGCTTTCGCTTTTCACCATGCCTCGCCCAATTTTCGCGGTCTCGTTCCCAGGCCCCAGCCTGGGAACGCCCCTGTATTGGAGGCTCCAGCCTCCCGTTGCTCTCCGGTGCGCCGTGCTTTTGGAGGCCCGGCAGGAGGCTGGAGCCTCCGGGAATACTGCATTCCCAGGCAGGAGCCTGGGAACGAGCGCGCGTTACTAGAGCCTCCAAGCTTAACTTAATGGCAGTGGGGCGTTGCCCTAGGCTCGTATGGAACTGGGCCGTTGGCCCTGAAAGGCCTGGTATGGAGCCGGGCCGTTGGCCCTGAAAGGCCTGCGCACGCGCTTCGAAAAGATGTGGGTAATGGAAAGACAGGACTGCCGCAGTCCAAGACGCTGGCGCGTTCCTCAGAACTCCCGACGCAATTCCGCGGGAGCTTCCTCCAAAGTCCTATGAACGAGGGCGAGAAGTTTGCATCGGCGAGACGTCGGCGCCGGCACGGGGGACGCACGCGCTTCCCGGCCAGCCGTCTCGACGCGCCCTTCACCATGCCTCGCCCAATTTTAATCACTCCTTTTTTTCATCGGCTCGGGAAAGAAGCTTGATCGGACCCGCTGCGTTCCCTATGCTATGCGGCCCTTTTACGTTATGAGCAGCCAAGCATCCAGTCCGAGTCAAGCCGATACCGCCACCGCAGCATCCGAGCGCGCCGAAGTCATCAGCGGCGCCGAACTGCTCGTACGGTGCCTGGAGCGCGAAGGCGTGGACACGATTTTTGCTTATCCGGGCGGAGCAAGCATGCCCATCCACCAGGCGCTCACCCGCTCTGTGAAAATCCGAACAATCCTCCCGCGCCACGAGCAGGGCGGGGCGTTTGCGGCGGAAGGGTACGCCCGCGCCACCGGGCGCGCAGGGGTGGTCATGTCCACTTCCGGCCCGGGCGCGACGAATTTGATTACCGGGATTGCCGACGCCTATCTCGATTCCGTGCCGATGGTGGCCATCACCGGGCAGGTTCCGACGTGGATGATCGGCAAGGGCGCTTTCCAGGAGACCGACATGTTCGGCATGTCGCTGCCGGTGGTGAAGCACAACTACCTGGTGCTCGACCCGCTCGACATTCCGCGCGTGGTGAAGGAAGCCTTTTACATCGCCCAGACCGGACGGCCCGGCCCGGTGCTGATCGACATGCCGAAGAACGTCCAGGAAGCCAAGTGCCAACCGGTGTATCCGGAGAGCGTCAACCTGCCGGGCTACCATCCGTATCCCAAGGCGGACGACGCGACGTTCGAAAAGGTGTTGGAGACCCTCTCCACCTCCACTCAGCCGATGATTTACTGCGGCGGCGGCATCCTTTCGGGGAACGCGTCGGCGGATTTGATGGAATTCGTGGAGCGCACCGGCATCCCGGTGGCGACGACGTTGATGGGCATCGGGTGCTTCCCCGAGGATCACCCGCTGTCGCTGAAGTGGCTGGGGATGCACGGCACCGTTTATGCCAACAACGCCGTGAACGAGGCGGACGTTCTGCTGGCCATCGGCGTGCGGTTCGACGACCGTGTTACCGGGAAGATCGACCGGTTCTGCGAACACGGCACGATCGTTCACATTGACATCGACAACTCCGAGATCAACAAGAACAAGCTGGTGCGCTTTCCGATCCAGAGCGACATCAAGCACGCGCTGGAACGGCTCAACGCCATGCTGGCGAAGGCCGGCAAGCAGCGGGTGGGCGGCGGGTCCCCAGCGTATCCGGACTGGTATCGAAAGATCGAAGCGTGGAAGCAGAAGTACCCGCTCTGTTTCAAGGACACCGACGACGCAATCCAGCAGCAGTACGTCGTGAAGCTCCTGAGCGACATGACGGGGCATAACGCCATCATTACCACCGGCGTGGGCCAGCATCAAATGTGGGCCGGGCAGCACTACACGTTCCGCCGTCCGCGCACATTTCTGACCTCGGCCGGCCTTGGCTCGATGGGGTTCGGTTATCCCGCCGCGATGGGCGCCAAAGTGGCGTTCCCGGACGTGGAAGTGATCGACATCGACGGCGACGGTTCGTTCCTCATGAACGTGCAGGAACTGGCCACAGCGCACATCGAGCGGATCGCCGCCAAAGCGATCATTCTCAACAATCAGTATCTCGGAATGGTGATGCAGTGGGAGGATCTCAAGTACGCCAGCCGGCGGGCGCACACGTTTTTGGGCGACCCGCTGGACCGCAGCCGCATCTACCCGGACTACGTCGCCATTTGCGCGGGCTTCGGCGTGACCTGCGAGCGGGTGCTTCACAAGAAAGACCTCGCCGACGCGATCCGCCGCATGCTCGACGCGAAGGAACCCTACGTGCTCGACGTGTTGGTGCCTTATACCGAGCATGTGCTGCCGATGATTCCCGGCGGGATGACCTACAAGGATGTCATCGTCGATTCCGTCAATTCGCGCCCCAGCGCGGAGGACGCCGCGGCGATTCCCTCGGCGCTGTAGGGTCGCTCGGAGTTGAAGATTGCGGTTGGCGGCGTCTGGCGTAAGATTGCCGCTCATGAACTCTCGAACCGTAGGGGTACGTGCAGCCGGCGTCAGCTTTGGGTGGATGTCCCTGGTCCTTTTTTTCGTTTCCGCATTCGCGGCGCCCGCCGGCGGGGATGCGCAGCAAACTCAGGGACCCGATTTGCGGGCCAGGGCGATCGAGCATTATAACGCCTTGCAAGCCTGGATCCAGCGGCTGGCACAGAAGCGCCCGGGGCCGAATGCCAAACCGGAGGAGCTTGCGGCGTTCAACAAAGAATACGCCCAGTACGCGGCGTCTCTTGCCCAGTATAAGAAAGAAGCGGAGGCAGTGAAGAACGCGCAGCCCGTCAACCGGCCTCCGGCGATGCAACCGGATGCAACAATCAGGCAGGCTGAGATAGGAGCGATGGAGAAGGCAATCCACGAGCATCGCAATGACACGCCGAGTGTTGCCTTTGAAAATCCGCCCTACGGCAAGGTCGGGAAGCTGGGCGTTCACATTCTGCGGGTTAAAGGAAATATCCTCAAGTCGTCGGAAATCGCCGAGTTGGTCAAGCTGGCGCCCGACAGCGGAAACGTGCTGGTGCTGGCTCCGGGATGGGAAAACGAGCCGTTGCAGGGGTCCGCGGACGCGCGCGATGTCGAACACGGCGGCACCCATGTAATCATGAAGGAACCGCTGGTGATTTTCGGTCCGTCGGTCTATTCCGATGGCGATAAGTTCGAGGATATTGTGTATCCCGCCGGTCAGGTTCAATGCCGGAATTCTTCCGGTATGACGGGGATGTTGTATCTCTACGGAACATCTCCGCGCCTTGTGCAGGAAATGAGGGCGCAGGATCCCTCGCTCGGTCACAAGCGCGGTTCGGGATCCCTGGCGGTCGGGACCGGTTTCTTTATTTCCGCTCAAGGTCATTTGGTGACCAACTGGCATGTGGTCAGCCAGGCAAGCCGTCTTGAAGTGCGCATGCATGGCCAGTCATTCAAAGCGAAGCTTCTGTTTTCCGATGAGGCCAACGATCTCGCCGTGCTGAAAGTCGAGGTTGCCTCGCAGCCGTTGCCCGTCAGTTCGAGTCGCGACATCGCGCTTGGCGATGACGTGTTCACCATCGGCTTTCCGAACATCGATCTGCAAGGATTTCAACCGAAGCTGACCACGGGAAAAATCAGCAGTCTGGCCGGTATTCGCGACGATCCGCGTTTCTTTCAAATCAGCGTTCCGGTGCAGCCCGGCAACTCGGGCGGATGCCTGGTGGACGCGAAGGGCAACGTCGTTGGGGTGGTTACAAGAAAGCTCAAGGACTCCACGGCATGGCGGATGAGCGGCGCGATTCCGCAAAATGTGAACTACGCCGTGAAGAGTTCATTGTTGCTGGCATTGTTGGAGACTTCCCCGGAAATCGGCAAGCAGCTTCCGGTAGTTCACGCAACCCAATCCGCCAACGAGAAAGAGGCGTTTCAGGCTGCGGAAGCCGCAACCGTCATGGTCATGGCCTATGAGTGAACCCGATCCCGGCGTTGCCCGTCGACTTTGACTGATCCAGGCAGCCATCCCTTCCGTCCTCGCACCCGCCGGCGCTGTTTTCAGAGTGCGCGTTATTATTGCTCCAGACGCGGCGGTTGCTTCTTCTCAAACGGCTCCGGCCAGTTCCAACAATGCCGCGGTCAGCACTCGTTGCGCACGGGAAACGGTCAAAACGAATCGGGTAAAGCCGGGAATTCGGGAGGGGTGTGCCAGCAGGAAACCGAGCAGCGCGGCTGTTCGGGGACGCTCCCGCACCGAATCGAAACAGACGGAAAACGGAACGGCCAGTTCTTCGCCGGCGGTATCCGAGATCACCCGTACCGACAGCAGCGGCAGATTCGCTTCGCGGCAGATTTCAGCAATCGCCGCCGTCTCCATTTCGACAGCCAGCGCGCCGGTTTGCTTTGCCACTTCGGCCTTGGCAGCGCACGTCTCCAGCATGGCTTTGGAAGTGGCGAGCGCACCCACCCGGCACCGATTTCCCAGCGTTTGCCGGGCGATGCCAAGCAGTCGCGGGTCGGAGTAGTTCTCGCCCAGCAGCAGCGCCCCGGATGCCAGCGACGGATCGAGCCCGCCGGCATAGCCCGCGCTGATGACGCATCTAATTTTGCCGTGCTCGTTCCGCAGCCGGGCGAACCGCTCCCGGGCGCGCGCCACTCCCATGCCTGTGTGAAGGACGACGACTTCACGATCGCCCAACCGCCCGAGAAAATCGCGCGAGCAGCCAATCCGCGCACGGTCTGCCAGGGCGCCGACCAGCCCCCGGCTTTCCTCCGGCAACGCGTAAACGAATGCGATCACCGGGGCAGTGTGCCGTCAAATGCTAAAGATTGGAAATCGAAAAGCCCGAGTTCCCGTTGAATTGTCCCGCAGGCACGATAAGATGATCACTGGCAGCACCCGCCCGCGTTGGGCGTCCAGTGCGGTAACAACTCAATAATCACACTTATGGCCCAGGCAATCATGGACCCCGAAGAAGTCCGGCGCTTTGCGGCGGAACTCAAGCGTTTCAACGACGATGTCGCGCAAAAAGCCTCGGCGTTGCAGGCCCGTTTCTCCGCGCTTGGCTCGACCTGGCAGGATCAGGAGCAGGAGAAATTCGCCGAAGAATTCGTCATGACCATGAAGGTGCTGCGGAAGTTCACCGAAGTCTCCGAAAAACACACGCCGTTCCTGCTGCGCAAGGCGCAGCGCATCGAACAATACCTCGACCAGCGCTAGACCGATGTCCATCCAAGCCAAAGTCACTTCCATTGAGGCGCTGGAGTTGTTCCGGTCCAACCTCATTCTTTTTCTCAACAAGGCACGGCGGGCGGTGGACGACGTGGGAGACGAAGTGCGCCGGACGCGCTCATGGTTGCAAACCGACCGGCGCATGTTTTGGGAACACGAGATTCGCAGGCGTATCAAGATGCTCGATCAAGCCCAGCAGGAGTTGATGACCGTGCGGATGAGCGGCCACCAGGAAGCGGTGTTGGTGCGACAGGCCGCAGTCCACAAAGCCGAACGCGGCTTGCGCGACGCCGAGGAGAGGTTGCGCCGGGTCAAACAATGGAATCGCGACTACGACAGCGTGGCCGATCCGGCGGTAAAACGGCTGGAGGGACTGCGCCAGCACCTCGACCTCGACCTGCCCAAGGCGGTCGCTTTCCTTGCGAACGCGCAAAAGGCCCTGGAGGCGTACTCCGAAGAAATGCCGACGGCGGCTCCGTCGCTGGTTCCGTCGCGCCCGGCCGATGAATCCGCTGAGGCAGCCACCCCGGAGACTCCATCCGCATGAGCACCAAGACGAGCGGGGCCGCTCTGGTTCAGGCCCTCAAAGAGCTGAATTTCGAATGGGAACGCACCAAGGCGTTTTGGAAGGACTCGAAGAGCCGCGACTTTGAGCACACGTATATCGAGGATCTGCCCGAGCACGTCGCCCGGGCGATAACGGTCATTCAGGAAGTCGATGCATTGCTGAGAAAGGTCAAAAACGATTGTGAGTAGCTTTATCGATCTAAGAGTCCCCCACAGTCTCGAATTGCTTGGCAGCCTGGTCCGTACCGGAGCCGATTTCGCGAAGCGGGAAGAGCAATTGGCCCGCGGGATCAATACTCGCCGATACGGGGCGATTCGGAAGGCGCGCGAGGCGATCGAAAAGATCGAGGACGCTCTCGCCGGGCAAATTGCAACGGTGGAGGCTCAGTCTGCCATGCATGCCGAAGCAGTCCGTTCCGCGTGCGAGACGCGGGCGGTGCGGATTGAGCGAGCCCAGATGGTCGGGTTGCGGGAAATTCCAAAACGCGCGCAGAACGCCAAGGAGCGCTGGATGGGCGATCTCCAGATGCGGCAGTTCAACGCGGACCGCAAGAAGGCGGCGGACGAGGAGGCTTCGAAACAGGCACTGGCCGACTTCACCGCGAAGCTCGACAAACAGCGGAAGGCAATTGTGGCTGTGCAACAGCAGGTGTGGCGCGCATTTTTCGGTTATCGCACCTTCGTCAAGTGGCTGCCGTCCAAGGCGGGGGGAAAGCAGGAGGAGCAAAGCGGCGCCCAGGAGGAACTCTATGGGCAGCTGGAGACTGTTCTGCTCGATGTGAAAAGGCAGCTCCGCGCCTTTCGCAAACATGCGCTGGCGGGCTTGTTCAGCTACCTGCCACTTCCGGCGCTGATTCTACTGATCGCGGCCGGTTGCGCCGCGCTGATCTATGCGTCGGGAGGGGGCGAGGGCTGGCAGGTTATCGCGGGGATCGGGGCGGGCGTTGCCGCGGCGTTCTGGGGAATTCACTATCTGGGCTATAGCCAGGCGCGCAAGGATGCCCGGAAGCTGGCGAATGGCGTCATGGAAGCCTGGCGGCGTTATGACGCCTGCCGCACGGCGTCAGAAGCGCGGCGTGAAAAGGAACGGCTTCAGATCTTGCAGGAACATGAGAACACGTCGCAAAGTGTCCGCCACAACTGGACGCTCTCCGATTCCGTTGAGACCGAGTTTGGGGAGCAGATACGCCACAAGATTGAAACACAAGGGCCGCGCGCCGCCGTCCGCAATGACGAGTTGCTGGCTGTGCGCCTGGAACGGATTGAAGCCGAGCGCTCCGCCCAGGTGGATGCGCTGAACGCCGACGTGGCGGCGCGGATTCAACGAATTACGGCCACGCGGGATCGCGAAGTCGGCGTGGTGGAAGCGGGCGAGGCTGCGGAGTGGGGAGTGCTCGAAGGCGACTGGAAGCGAGAGGTCACCCCGATCGGCGAAGCGATCGAGGCGATGAACGGCGCCCTCACCGCGCAGACGCCCGCCTGGACTCAGCCGTTTGTCGATTCATGGACGCCGTCCACGACTTTCCCCACGTCCGCGAGGTTTGCCCGCCTTGAAGTGGACCTGAGCCGCCCGGGAGCGCTGCCAAAGGATCCGCGGCTCGCGTTGCCGTTCGGCCCAATTGCGAGCATTCCGCTGGCGCTGAATTTTCCATCCATGGGGTCGCTACTTTTCGAGACAATGGAGTCGGGCTCCGGCCCTGTTCTCGGAACGATCAACAACATCATCTGCCGCCTGCTCTGCAACATGCCGCCGGGCAAGCTCAGTTTCACCATTATCGACCCCGTCGGCCTGGGCGAGAGCTTTGCCGGGCTGATGCAACTGGCCGATTTCGAAGAGGCGGTGATTAACCGGCGCATCTGGACGCAGCGGGACCAGATCGAGGATCGCCTGGGCGAACTGAGCGAGCACATCGAGAAGGTGATTCAGATGTATCTGCGCAACCAGTACGCGACCATCACCGAATACAACGAGCAGGCGGGCAGTGTGGCGGAGAAATATCATTTCGTGGTGGTGGCCGATTTTCCCGCCACGTTCAGCGAGTTGGCTGCCAAACGGCTCCAGAGCATTGCCGCCAGCGGAGCGCGCTGCGGAGTCTTTACGCTCATTCATTGGGACCAGCGGCAGCCGCTGCCCGACGGGTTCGTTCCCGAGGACCTTCGCAAGAACAGCGTCTGCATCCGGCGCGAACGCGGCGAACTGGTTGCCGGCAGGGAGCAAACGGAGGCGGGCGCGGCGCTGGTATTCGATCCCGCGCCGGAACCGGAACTGGCCGTCGCGCTCACGCAAAAGGTCGGCAAGAGCAGCATCGATTCCAACCGTGTCGAGGTCCCGTTCGTGCAGATTGCGCCGGAGCCTGCGGAATTGTGGAAAAGCGACACCACGAACGAACTTCGCATCGCCATCGGGCGCACCGGCGCGACGAAAATGCAATACCTGGCGATCGGCAAGGGAACGCGCCAGCACGCGTTGTTTGCCGGCAAGACCGGCTCAGGCAAATCGACGCTGTTCCACGTCATCATCACCAACCTCGCGCTGGCATGCAGTCCGGAGCAGGTGGAGTTTTACCTGATCGACTTCAAGAAAGGCGTCGAGTTCAAGTGCTACGCGGAAAAACATCTGCCGCACGCGCGTGTCATCGCGATCGAGAGCGACCGTGAATTCGGTCTGAGCGTCTTGCAGCGCATCGACGATGAACTCCGTCAACGCGGCGACATGTTCCGCGCGCTCGGCGTGCAGGATCTGGCGGGATACCGCAGGGCCGGCGGGAGGGAACCGGTGCCGCGTTCGCTGCTGATTGTCGATGAGTTCCAGGAGTTTTTTGTGGAGGACGACGCCATTGCGCAGGCGGCTTCAGTGTTGCTGGACCGGATTGTTCGCCAAGGGCGCGCGTTCGGCATCCACGTGCTGCTCGGTTCGCAGACGCTCGGCGGCGCGTACTCGCTCGCCCGCGCCACGCTGGGGCAGATGGTCATCCGCGTGGCTCTCCAGTGCAACGAGGCAGACGCCTATTTGATCATGGACGACACCAACGCGGCGCCGCGGCTGCTCTCCCGCCCTGGCGAAGGCATCTACAACGATGCGGCTGGCGCGCTTGAGGGCAACAGCCCGTTCCAGGTCGTCTGGCTGCCCGACGGCGAGCGCGACGAATGGCTGGACAAGGTCCATGAACTGGCGGTGGCCCGCCACGACTCGTATCCCATGCCAATCGTTTTCGAGGGCAACGCTCCGGCGTCCGTTCGCGAAAACGCGCTGTTGTGCGCGGCGCTGGAGACCGTCCCCGCCGTTGCGCCGCATTCGCCGAGGGCATGGCTTGGAGCGCCCAACAGCATCAAGGGCCCCACCGAAGCGGCGTTTCATCGTCAGAGCGGAAACAACCTTCTGATTGTCGGGCAGCGCGACGAGGCGGCGCTGGCCATGCTCGGAGCGTCGATGCTTGCCGTCGCCGCGCAGCATCCCGCCGGCACGGTGAAGATGGTGTTCTTCGACGGAACCAATCCCGGGGCCGCCGACGCCGAGTTTATCGAGCGCATCGTCAACGCCATCCCGCACGGGGTCACCGTCGCCCGCGGCGGCGATGTCGCCGCGGCGCTGGACGAAATCGCCACCGAACTCAAGGCGCGCGGCACCGACGAGCTTTCCGCACGCGCGCCCCGGTTGTTCCTGTTCATCTACGGCATTCAGCGGTTCAAGAAATTGCGCTATGAAGAGGATTTCTCGTTCTCCATGAGCGGTTCCGATGCGCCCGCGAACACCGGCGCGCAGTTCAACGACCTCATCTGCGAGGGCCCAAGCCACGGAATGCACCTCGTGGCGACGGTGGACACCTTCAATAACATCAACCGTTTCATGAGCCGAAAGGCGCTCAGCGAATTTGAGATGCGCGTGGTGTTCCAGATGAGCGCCAACGATTCCGCCAGCCTCATCGATTCGCCCAAAGCCGGCAACCTGGGCCTGCACCGCGCCATTTTCTACAACGAACACGAGGGCGTCCTGGAAACCTTCCGCCCTTACGCCACGCCGGATTCGGAATGGATCAGGCAGGCGGCGGAGAAACTCGTTCGCCGGGCATCCGCCGACGCTCCAAGAGAGCTGCTGTCGGCGGAGTGAGGAAAGCCCGCAACAATTCCCACGCTGAGCATTGTGCCAGGCCTACAGCCTGGAACACCTCGACGACGGTAGCCCCAGTGCCCTGTATCACGTATATCTTCGCATTTGTTGCGATCAAAATGGGCTGCCGGCAAGGCGCGGCGAGGGAGCATCCTCCAATGCGGCTGTGACCGAGTCGCAACGCTGCCGCCAGCCCATTTTGCTGTCTCGTTCCCAGGCTCCAGCCTGGGAACGCTTCTGTTTTGGAGGCTCCAGCCTCCCGCTCCTCTCCGGTGTGCTGTGCTTTTGGAGGTCCGGCAGGAGGCTGGAGCCTCCGGGGATATTGCATTCCCAGGCAGGAGCCTGGGAACGAGCACGCGTTTCTAGAGGCTCCAGGCTTAACTTAATGGCAGTGGGCCGTTGGCCTCTTCTGGAAAGAATGGCCGAATTGAAGAATGAAAATGAGCCCAACGCCGGCGCGGTCCAAAATGAATGAACCCAAAGCGGCAGAGGAGGCTCGCGCTAGCGTCGTGGACTGCGGTGAAGTGCTCTTTCCATTACCCACAAATCGGAAGCCGAGCACGGAAACCGGAGCGGCCCATATTATTTGTCATCCTGAGCTTGCGAAGGATCTCACGGCGGGCCAGCCGGCGTTAGGCTACCATTCACCGTTCTCGGAGCTGACAGCGCCGCCCAATGAGCCGTCCGTCCCGATTACGGGCCGACTGAAACGAACGTCGCGATCGCCTCGTGAGATCCTTCGCAGGCTCAGGATGACAACGTTCGGGGGTCCGTTCTCACTCCTGCGCCCGATTTGCAAACTTGTGGGTAATGGAAAGGAATCTCCACCGCCTTCGAAGCGATCGGTCTCAGGAATTACCCGAAGCCGTTTCCTGCGCGCATCGACTCGTCGCTGTGGAGGCAAACAGGCCTCGCCGCAGTCCTATAAGACGCTGGCGCGGGGCTACTCCGGCGAGAACGCCCAGAATTTGCGGAAGGCGAGCGACCAGTCCCGGTCTTGCACGCCGGCGCGGGCCTGGGCGCCCATTCGCCGGCACAACTCCGGGTCTTCCACCAACTGGCGGACGCAACGCGTGAAGTGCTCCACATCGAGGCTGCGCGTGATGAACCCGGTCTCTCCGTCGGATACCAGTTCTTTGGGACCGCCCGTGTCCGACACCACCGTCGGCAGCCCGGAAGCGTGCGCCTCCACGACGACATTGCCGAACGTATCGGTCGTGCTCGGGAATAGAAACACGTCCGCGGAAGCGTAGGCGGCCGCCAGATCGGCTCCGCTGAGCGATCCGGTGAAACACGCCTCGGGCAGCACCTCGCGCAGCTCCTTCACATACGGGCCGCCCCCGACGAAAACCATTTGCACAGGCGCGCCATCCATCAGCAGCCGCCGCACGGACGCCGCTATCACATCGAGGTCTTTCTCCCGCGAAATCCGGCCCACGTAGAGCAAAACCACCTTGCCTTCCCATTTTCCGAACCGCTTCCAGAACGAGGGATCGCGGTGCCTGGGATGAAACAGCTCCGTGTCGATCCCCCGCGGCAGAATCGCGATCTTTTCCGACGCGATCCCGCGCTCGACCCAGCAGTCCCGGTAATGCCCGGAATTCACGAACAGCAGGTCGAGCTGCGAATAAAACCAGTGCATGAACGTCCAAGTCAGCGTCTCAAGGAAGCTGTCGTCGGTCAGGATGCGGACGTACTGCGGGAAATCGGTGTGATAAATGCCGACGCACCGGAGCCGGAGCAGTTTGCCCGCCAGCAAAGCCGTGATCCCGACCGGCCCCGGCGTGCTGATGATCAGCTCCGTAAACCGTTCCCGGTGAATGTAGTCGAGCATTTCCAGGATCGGCGGGAAGCTGAGCTTTTGCAGCTCGTATTCGGGCAGCTCGAATTCGCCGATGGGCACGAAGTTCTTGATGGGAATGCCCAGCGGCTTGATCTCCGGGCGGGAGGTCACGACGACCAGTTGCGCTCCGTCGGCAATGCCGGCGGCGGTCATTTTGCGGATGGTCGTGGCGACGCCGTTGACGTCCTCCAGCGTGTCGGTGAACCACGCGCGCTTGATGTTCCGCAGACTCGGCGGCATCTCCCCGGCGACCCGCTTGCACAAGTCCCGCAGCATGGCGCGCGGCGGCGATTGCGTCTGGAACGAGTAGACGTACGGGCTGACCGTCAGCAGGATCGGCGTCAGCACGCTGATGTCCTGGATGGCCTGGATGAGGTTGCCGCCGCTGACTTGCGCGATGAACTCGGTGAAGAATCGGAAAGCGAGCTGGCTGACAAACAGGTTTGCGATGAGAAAGGCTCGCCGTTCCGGCTCCTCGATTCCCTGCACCTGCGCGGCGAGAAGCTGTTTCACGTCGCTTCGGGTAAACATCGCCGAGAGTTGTTTCCAGAGGGAAACATGCGCCGGCTTGGCCAGCTCGAAGATTTTCCCGGAGACAATCCCCTGCGCAATCAGGCCGATCTTGTCCGCCAGAGTGATGGTGGTCGGATCGTTGCCCTCCATGAAGCGGTTGAAGACCACCGAGATGAGCCCTGTCTTGGCATTGTAACCCCGCAGGAATTTGTCGCCCAGAAACCGGTAAATGGTGTTGTAGAGGCCGTGCGTAAGAGCCAGCGGAGTGCCCGCTTTGCCGAGCGCCTGGCACCTGCCTTCGTCCACGTGGCGCAGGAACTCGGCGGGGGTATGGCACGCGGGCGTCTGGGTGTAGGCGACGCCGGGGAACATGCCGCCGTGGTCGTCCGAACCGCCCGTAAACACCTTCTTCCAGGCATCCTCGTGCGTCGGGACGATGCCGTGCCGGTTCGCCAGATTCTCGATGTGCTGGGGGGTAAGCCGGCTTACGATGAAACGCAGCACATCCCCCATGCCCGAGTCGCGCAGGCCGTTGACCCCCTCGAAGTGGCGAAAGAGCAGGATCAGCTTTTCGACGTGTGCGGCGTTGAGTTTGTCGTCGAGCCGGTAGAGCGGGTGCGCGACGGCGTGAACGATCCGTTGCCCGGCCAGATAGCGCTGAAGCTCGTAGATGTTCTCGCGAAGGCGCTGGATTTCCCGGTGTTGCGATTCGGTAATGTCCCAGACGAGCAAATCCACGCGGCAGCGGTCTTCCGGGAATTGCGTGGACACCTGCTCGCTGATGAACGTCCCCGGCTGGCCGGCGATTTCCAGGCAGCCGTCGATGCGGTTGTGATCGGTGATCGTGACAAAGCGCATGCCTGCGGCCTGGAGCTTGCGGTGGAGAGCAAGCGGCACGGAGTAGCTGTCGGGAAACTCCAGGCGTCGCAGGAGCCATTCCGCCGAACGGTCGCTGTAACGGGAGTGGAGATGGAGATCAGCTTTGCAAAACATGCGCGGGCCCTCGGCTCGTTTCGATCCAACTTTGATACGAAACCGGTGTGCGATCGGCAAGCGCGCGCTGCGTCAGCTGCAAGATCTGGCGCCAAACCGCCGGGTGCTCGATATCGGGCGGATGAATGCCGATGCGCATCAAACCGTTCTTTTCAAGCCGGCGAAACAGCAAGGCGTTCCACCATCGGCTCACCATGCGCCGCCACGCGCTGCGGACGCTCCAGACCAGCGATTGCGAGTGATACACCTGGTTGCGGGCGAAATCCTCCACGGTGCCGAGCCGGGTGGTGTAATCGAATTCCAGGGTGCGCAACGCGAGCTCCGCCCCTTCGCTCAAGAGCCACGCCGGCGCGATGAAGCCGCGCGGATTGAATCCCAGCTTGCGGAATTCCACCCGCGCCTCGTTGACAATGCGCAACGCGTCCGCTCCCGCGACGTCAAAAAACTCGCCCTCTCCCTTCGTGTAAACGCGGGTGACGACTTTTTCGCGGAAGGATTCGCTGAGGCGCTGGTCGCGGACGTGAAAGAAGCCGTGGATGACCGGTTCGTCTCCGCGCGCGACGCGCCGTTGCAGCCAGAAGCAGAACTCCGGGTCATCGAACATGTGACCGCGCCGGTGGTGATCGAGAACGACCAGCAGGGAAACCTGGCAGACTCCCAGCGCTTCAAGCTGGGCCAGGATTCGTTCCACCGCCGGGCGGGTGTACGGGGAGACATCATGGATGGAAACGACCAGCGCGCGTTCGGGATGCGGGAGCAGCGAATTCGCCGGGAGGGTGATTTTGCTGACCTGCGGAAACGCCGGGATTTCCTGAAGCACTTCGACCACCGGTTCGCTTTCGACCGTCGGTTCCGCCGGGATTGGTTCGGCGGCGCTGGTGGCGCTCAGAATCGGCGTGGGCTCCACAGTGACACAGGCGTCCGGCCTGTGCTGCGGAGGCGCTGGGGCCGGCACCACAGGTGAAACGCCTGTGTCACACCCGGCGGATGGCTCGTCAGCCGCCTGCCGCCGGTCGCTCTGTTTGGTGCGGCGCTTTTTGGGCTTCTCCCTCGGCTGAACCGCAGGCGTCTCGGCAAACAACGGCAATTCGTCCTGGACCGGCCTCGTCACGGTCGCCTCCTCCCTGCCGCAACGGGAATCATCGCCGCCGCCCAGATCGTGCATAGCACCGAGAACAACTCCCCGTTCCTCGTGAAGAACGTCTTGGGCGCATTGAGTGCCGGAACCGCAACGACATCGTTCAGGGTTCCCTCGACGAACGTCGTCCCGCCGGGACCGCGCAACTGGTTGGTAATCCGCCCCAAGCGGTCGACGATCGCTGTCACCCCCGTATTGGCGGCCCGCAATAGCGGACGCCGATTCTCCACCGTGCGGAACACGGCGTTGGCCAGGTGCTGTCGCGACCCAGCGCTCTTCAGGAACCAACCATCGTTGGTGACATTCACCAGCAACTGCGCTCCGCCTTTGACAAACCGCCGGGTCTGGTCGGCCTGCGTGTCCTCGAAACAGATCAAGCTTCCCAGTTTCAGCGCCGGATTCTTCGTCTTCAAGAGAACCGGTTCCTTGCCGGGGGTGAAATCGACCGGCACCAGCGCGCCCATGACCCAAGCGAAGAACGGAAACGAATGCCGAAACGGAATGTACTCGCCGAAGGGCACCAGGTGCATCTTGCGGTAGGTCTGGATCGACTCGCCCTGGTTCGTCAACAACACCGCCACGTTGTAATCGTGTCCGCCTTCGTCATTGTCGAAATCGAGCGTCCCCAGCAGGAAACTGAAATCGGCGCGGGCGGCGAAGTCGTGGACGAAATTGAAATTGCGCTCGTCGGCATAAATGCTGCGCACGGTCGCAGCCTCGGGCCATACCAGAAGCTGCGGCTTGAGCACCAGAGCCGCGTTGGTCAGGAAAGTGAGGCGGTCAAAGACCGTCTTTTCCGACTCCGGGTCCAGCTTTTCAGCCTCCGGGATGTTGGGTTGCACCATCGCCACCTTCAACTCCGTCTCGGGCTGCCTGGGCTGGTTGAACACGGTGCGGATGCCGAAGGCGATGTCGGCGGCAATCAGCGCCATCGTGAGGCTGAAGTCCCAGTGGGGACGAATCCGCCTCCGTTGCGCCTCGGCGATAAAGCGCACCACGGTGACCGCCCCGATGACATTCGTCAGCACCACCAGAAACGACAGTCCGCCGACGCCGGTATACTCGGCGAGCTGGATCAGCAGCGTGGTCTTATACAACGACACGCCGAGCCCGTTCCAGCCGAAGCCGGTGAAGAGCCACCCGCGCACCCATTCCTGCGCCACCCAGGCCGCGGCGACGGCAAACGCCAGCCAGAGGTTCCGGCGCGACACGGTGAAATCCCCCGTCTGCCTGCGGAGCAGTCCGGCGAACGCCCCCCACGCCGCCGGAAACAGCGCCAGATAAAACGGCAGGAGGAACCAGCCGAGGCCGGTCACCGTGGTCAGCCACCAGAACACCCCCCAGAAATAGACCAGGCCGGCGACGTACCCGAGCAGGGCGCCCCGGCGCACCTCGCGCCAGAGCGCGTCTTCCGCCGGATCGGACCGACCGAACCAGATTGCGGCAATCAGCGGGATCAACGCGACCCAGCACAACCATGCGCACTCCCAGGGTGGGAAGCAAAGCGTCAAAAGCGCGCCGCTGAGGATGGCCGCCGGCCACGGCCAGAGTTGCTTCATGGGGGGTTACACGCGCCGAACGCGCTTGTTGGTCTCCTTTGGCTCCGGGTCAATGGCTTCGCGAAGCTCCTTCGCGTAACCGGGATTCACAAAAAACGTCGTCCGGTCGACATCCTCCACCTTCTCCAGGTCCCGGTTGCACGAAACATAGCCGCAATCGACGAGGCATTGCAGGATGCTGAACAGCTCGTCTTTGCCGATGCCCACCAGGCGCGATTTCAGGTCGCTGCCCCGCATCGGGGCGCCACCGAACCCGAGGGTCTTGATCACGCTGGTCTCAGCGCCGTCCAAATTGATGTTGCTCATGGGAAAATGCCAGCCCAAGGGTATGCCGCAAGAACCGCTTTCCCGCAAGCGCCGGGACGAAAAGAAATGCCAGGCGGACGAGTGCCAGGCGGCAAATTGGTTGTGCAGACACTTCAAACCTGCTGTCATTTCGAGGTGCCCATAGAACGCCAGCGACCGAAGCCCGCATGCTTCAACTCCTCCATCCAACTCCCCTTCGAGTTGCGGCTCGAAGACTTTTCGCTGGCGATGCAGGACGTTTATGACTTTTTCTTTGACGTAAACTCCCTGCTTTTGAAGAAAGGCTTGCAGCGGCTCGACGATACCCTGCGACCTGCAATCATGTCGGGCTTTCTTTCAGATCTGATGACTGCAAGCATGGCGAAACACTCGCGAACGCTGACACAAAACCGGCATTTCAACGGCCACCCGGACCTTCTGGTCAGGGGAGCCTATCCCAGCGATGCCACCAAGGCGGGCGTTGAAGGCGTGGAGATAAAGACGACCCGAAAATCGGGCGGTGCGGTGGACACTCACGGCGCTCGGGAGCAATGGATGACGGTCTTTGTCTACGTAATCGACGAAACAACTGAACCAGCGCGCGACCGGACCCCGTTGCGGTTTACGGAAGTTTATCTCGGTCACGTCACCGTTGCCGATTTCCGAAAAAATGCGCGCGGCGAGCTTGGGACGCGCACCGCGACACTGCACCGCGAGGGCATCCTGAAATTGCGCCAAGGCTGGGTTTATCGAGAGTCAGACCCGCAAGGCGGCTAGCCGCAAAATCGCTCTTTGGGCGATGGTGAAATACTGAGGATCGCGTTCGACGCCAATGCTCTCGTAACCGACCGCCTCGGCGGCTGCCAGCGTCGAACCGCCGCCGGCGAACGGGTCGAGCACAACCCCTTCGCCCAAAGGCAGCACCGCGCGCACGATTTGTCGCATGAACGCCTGTGGCTTGAGGCTCGGGTGCGGCGAAACCGCGCGCTCGACTGGACGTGTCGGACTGGACGCAATTACATCGCCAAACGGCTGCTCGGACGAGGGACGACGAAACCCGCCGGTTCGCCATTTTCGCAGGTTATCCTGCGCCCGCCCTTCCAGCGGTTTGCGGAAGATCAGCCAGGGTTCCCACATTGAGCGGGGCATGACGCTGACTCCGGCAAACTCTTCGTGCGCGGCCTTTGGGCGATCGCCTCCGCGCATCGTCATCGTCAACCGAATGATCTCCCCCCGGCGCTCCAGCCCGGCGCGGACGGCGGCGGTGGCGATAACGTACGAAAGCAACGGATTCGACGCGACGAGCACGTGCGCCCCCGGTACCAACACCCGGAGAATCGCCAGCGCCCATCGGTGAAAAAAGAAGTCGAGTGCCGCCAGGTCGCTCTGTTTGAGCACGGTGAAACGCGGCAACGGTGCACGCTGGTGACCGTCGAAACTCGGGGGAATCCGCCAGACCCCGCCCCTTCCGGCCCGGAGTTTGGCCTGCTCATCGGCGCTGTATTCCACCAACCCGTAAGGAGGATCGGTGACCACCGCATGGACGCTCTGTGCCTCGCGGCTTTCCAACCACGCAAAGCAGTCGGCTTCCACAAGGGTGGCCCGACCGATTTTGGCACAAGGAAATGCCACAGCGCCACGACAGCCATTTGCCATCGCACCAAAGGCAAGTTCCGCCACCGACTCCTCGCGAACTGTGCCGGAATCGCTCAAAACGTACCGTCCGCGTCCGACCCGCCGAAAAACCCCGGGAGTGTTCAAACGCAGGTAGGAGCGTATCGACGAAGCCGGCGTCGGCCCCAGCGAACGCACGACTTCTTCCGTAATTCGAGCCACCGTCTCACCTTCGGGCCATTGCCGCAGCGCTTCCATAATGGCGTCGCGCACCGCACCGGGAGAGAGTTTTATATTGACGGAATGCCGCACACGTCGAGGTTTAGACGTCTGGACGTCTTTTGGCAACAAAAAAGCGATGCCTCACCCACATGCTGTTCGTAAATTCAAATTTCGGCACCCCACCCTCAAAAAATTCCTCTTGACCACCCCACGGTTCAAATGTAATCAATCAACCCATCACGATTGGTAGATACATCCTCTCGTGCTCAAATTCAAACATCCAATTCCATTCATGCCCAGAAGCTTCATCTTCTCTTCCGAGTCCGTCGGCGAAGGCCATCCGGACAAAGTGTGCGACACCATCTCCGACGCCGTTCTCGACGCGTGCCTGGCGCAGGATCTCAAGAGCCGCGTGGCTTGCGAGACCTACGTTAAGAGCAACATCGTCGTCGTCGGCGGTGAAATCACCACCAGTGCGAAAATGCACTACAACGAGATCGTCCGCAACGCCATCCGCGAGATCGGTTACGTCAATGACGACGACGTGTTCCATGCGGACAAGGTGTTCATCATGAACGTGATCACCCAGCAGAGCGCCGACATCGCCCAGGGCGTGGACGAGCGCGAAGCGGAAGGCAAAGGCCACGCGGAGCAGGGCGCCGGCGACCAGGGCCTTATGTTCGGCTATGCCTGCGACGAAACGCCCGAGCTGATGCCCGCGCCGATCATGTTCGCGCACCGCCTGGGCCGCGAAGTCACCCGCATTCGCAAGGCGGGCATCGTCAACTGGCTGCGCCCGGACGCCAAGAGCCAGGTCTCCGTCCGCTACGAAGACGGCAAGCCGGTGGAAATCACCAACGTCGTCATCTCTACCCAGCACGCCGAATGCGTGAAGCACAGCGAGATTCGCGATTTCCTCATCGCCGAAGTCATCCAGAAGCAGCTTCCCGCGAACCTGCTCACCGCGAAGACCGAATTCCTCATCAATCCCACGGGCCGGTTCGTCATCGGCGGACCTCAGGGAGACACCGGCCTCACCGGACGCAAGATCATCGTCGATTCCTACGGCGGCATGGGCCGGCACGGCGGCGGCGCTTTCTCGGGCAAGGACCCGTCGAAGGTTGACCGCTCGGCCGCTTACATGGGCCGCTGGGTCGCCAAGAACGTGGTTGCCGCCGGGTTCGCCACGCGCTGCGAAGTGCAGTTCGCGTATGCCATCGGCTATCCCGATCCGGTCAGCGTTCACATCGACACCTTCGGCACCAACACGGTCGATGAAGAGAAGATCGAGCAGGCCGTGACCGCCGTGTTCAGCTTCAAGCCGCGTCTCATCGTCGAGCAGCTCAACCTGCTGCGTCCCATCTACAGCAAGACCACCAACTACGGCCACTTCGGCAAGATCGACGACCTCGATGCGATCACCTGGGAACGCACCGACAAGGTCGAGGCGCTCAAGGCGGCTGTGTAAGGTCCGCAAGCAATCGAGAATACAATAGAACATGACAACTACCGCTTACAAAGTCCGTGACATCTCCCTGGCCGATTTCGGCCGCCGCGAAATTTCCATCGCCGAGAAGGAGATGCCCGGTCTCATCGCCATCCGTGAAAAATACGCCGCCGCAAAGCCGCTGGCGGGCGTCCGCATCACCGGATCGCTGCACATGACCATCCAGACTGCGGTGCTCATCGAGACGCTCGTCGCCCTCGGCGGCGATGTCCGCTGGGCAAGCTGCAACATCTTCTCCACGCAGGACCACGCCGCCGCCGCCATCGCCGCGACGGGCGTGCCCGTGTTCGCCTGGAAGGGCGAGTCGCTGGAGGAATACTGGTGGTGTACCGAGCAGGCCATCTCCTTCCCCGGCGGTCTCGGGCCGCAACTCGTCGTCGATGACGGCGGGGACGTGACCCTGCTCATCCACAAGGGCTACGAACTCGAAAATGGTTGCGACTGGGTTAACAGCGCGTCGGGCAGCCACGAGGAAAAAGTCATCAAGGATCTGCTGAAGGCCATCCAAACCGCCGACAAGAGCCGCTGGCACAACATCGTCAAAGAATGGAAGGGCGTCTCCGAGGAGACCACCACCGGCGTTCACCGTCTCTACCAGATGCTGGAGAAGGGCAAGCTGCTCGTCCCGGCCATCAACGTCAACGACACCGCCACCAAGAGCAAGTTCGACAACCTCTACGGCTGCCGGCACTCGCTGGTGGACGGCATCAACCGCGCCCTCGACGTCATGCTTTCCGGCAAGGTCGCTGTCGTGTGCGGTTACGGCGACGTCGGCAAGGGCTGCGCGCAATCGCTCCGCGGCCAGGGCGCCCGCGTGATCGTCACCGAAGTCGACCCCATCAACGCCCTCCAGGCCGCGATGGAAGGCTATGAAGTCACCACCGTCGAGGACACCCTCGGACGCGGCGACCTCTACATCACCACCACCGGCAACGTCGATATCATCACCTTCGAGCACATGCGGAAGATGAAGGACCAGGCTGTGGTTTGTAACATCGGCCACTTCGACAACGAAATCCAGGTGGACCTCCTCAACGCCGCTCCCGGCATTACGCGCGTCAACATCAAGCCGCAGGTGGACAAGTATGTCTTCCCGGACGGCCACGAGATGTTCCTGCTTGCCGAAGGCCGCCTGGTGAACCTCGGGTGCGCCACGGGCCATCCTTCGTTCGTGATGAGCAACAGCTTCTCCAACCAGACGCTGGCGCAACTCGACCTCTGGGCCAACAAGGACACCAACAAACCCGGCGTCTACATCCTGCCGAAAAAGCTCGATGAAGAGGTCGCCCGCCTGCACCTGGGCAAGATCGGCGTGAAGCTGACCGTGCTCAGCGAGAAGCAAGCGAACTATTTGGGCGTGCCGGTGGAAGGGCCGTATAAGCCGGATCACTATCGGTATTGATAATTGATAATTTTAGATTGATAATTTGGAGGGCGGGCGCGCCCCATTAGCAATCGGCAATTATCGATTTGCAATTGAACGGAACCCCGGTTCTCGCGAGAGGACCGGGGTTTCTTATGCCGGCGTTGCGGCAGCGTCATTTTTCGACTTTTCCCCACGGGACGCTGTTAAAATAGGCCCGATATGCCGTATAAGGGCGCTCTGTGAAATAGCGTGGTCGCGCCCAGTTTCAATCAAAAGCTGAGGAGATGCGGTTGGTCTGTTTCGCCGGAATCAGGGCTAAAGGCCCGATCCGAATCGCACTAAGTTAAGGGCGTCTTGGGACAAATGGTGGCGTTATTTGCAGTCACAGACATCCTGATCTCTACCTGGAATGGACATGAGACCATTCGGAGCGGCGAAGCCGTGGCGCGTTGTGGTCGCGCCAGCGTGTTATAGGACTGCGGCAAGGCCTGTTTGCCTCCACAGCGATGAGCCGATGGGCGCAGGAGTGAGAACGGAGCCCCGAACGTTGTCATCCTGAGCCTGCGAAGGATCTCACGAGGCGATCGCGACGTTCGTTTCAGTCGGCACGTAGTCGGAACTGACGGCTCGCCGGGCGGCGCTG